>Ga0256404_1000933_pt1 | contig 74252 bp, 80 predicted proteins | sample RumenRJG_01DNA_FD_185990 | JGI IMG/M metagenome (GOLD analysis project Ga0256404, IMG submission 185990) | Bovine rumen microbial communities from Lethbridge, Alberta, Canada - RJG_01 | ecosystem: Host-associated > Mammals > Digestive system > Stomach > Rumen | place: Canada: Alberta | collected...
ATGTAGGATGCAGCGGAATGTTTCCTAGTTCTTATCTCTTCTTCAGTATTCAGTTGGCTGGATTATCTGCTCCGATTCTTGGTAATATGAGAGTTACCATTCCAAGTAGACTCTATACTTGGGCAGGGCATATGGAATCCAGAATTGTAAAGGATAATGAATACTATGGAGGAACCATGGAAGGAGATATCCTAGAACGATTTGATAGCCATAAGATCAACTATAGATATCAAACAGGAAAAATCTACGATATGTCATTCGTAAAACAGCTTCCAAGAGTTCAAGTAGAATAAAAAAATGAGCCGCAACTTTCGTCGCAGCCCATATGCGAAGACGATGTTCATCACATCGTCTTCGCTTTCTTCAGCAGTAACCTTCCCATTGATAGCTCTTTTACGAGATCAATCATTTTTGATCTCTTCTTTTCAATTCATTATATGAATTATATCTATCCCTAATCGAAAAAGAATGAATTACCCAAGATATCACAGTCAGCCAATTTGTGATATCTTGGGTAATATTTTGGTCAAACAATCTCAATGGTATGTTTCAATTGAATTACTTTTTAATTCAATTTCTTTATAGTCTCTACACTTGCAATAAACATTCGTATCATAGAAAGAATATGGGCATGAATTTCTACGAAAGTTCTTGCAATGATATCGATTCTTTGTTTTATACTTAATACTTCGAACGATATATGCAAACTCATCATCCGATATTACAATCATACCAATTAATATAGAGATTACAATTGACATCGTAGGAATAAAGAATAATAAGAATTCTGCTTCGGACATACGTTATTTCTTCCTTTCAGAAATAATAAAAGTCGTACATAATGCAGTGTACGACTTTTACCATCTTTACATCCCTGGAAGCGTTTTCTAGAAAATATATTTGAAAAAGTATTGATGGAATGCATGGTTCACGTCATCATCACTTACGTACCCATTAGATTTCATATTATGCTCAAGATACTTTAACACTGCTATTTCTAACAATTTTACATGGTTATTGATATTACTTTCGTATACCTTACGTTCTTCCTCCTTCATCGGATACGTAGAACGTAAGGAGAATGTATTCTTTGAGAATACTTTCCATTCTTTATCAGATTCGTCAAAACGTAATCCGCATGCGTATTCATGATTATAGGGAGCAAAGTATACTTCCATATAACTATCGCTTGCATCCATAGTAATCATAACAATCGTTAGGTTACAAAATAACGTTCCATGCGAAAAAATTGTGTATTTAAGATCCACAAATATTCACCTTCCTTTTATTATATATTTCCATACAGGAATAAAAAAGAAAGCATCGGAAAGTACCGATGCTTTCTTTTACCGTTGAAATACTACGGAATGAGATTCATTCGTGAAAGATGCGTATTCTGGATCTGTAATGATCAGATTGACTGGGTAGTCATTATACATCTTTGACTGTGTAATCATAAATACTTGCTCGCAACCAATTGCTTTTAATTCCGATTCAATGGCTGCAAAGAACTTTCGCTTATTCGTATCATACAAAGGACCATCTACCTCATCCAAGAGGATGATATTATAGACTGGCGTAAATGACAGTAAGATTGCAAAGCTAATTGCAATCGTAGCAACCGATGTTTCTGCTTGAGAAGCATAACGGATGTCACTGACATTGACTCCCTTGGTATAATACGGAATGTTGAACTTCGTATCTGTGATTTCAAAATCTCGTAAGATTAATTCTCCTTCAAAGATTTCAGAAATAATCTTATTCGCAATATTCTTCAATGCTCTGCAATAGAACATGATATGGACCTTTGGAATTCCAGTCTTACTGGATACGGCATCACGAATCAATTCAGCATACCCATAGTATTTTTGTGTATGCTGAATTTCATCGTTCAGTTGTAAGAACATCGTTTTCTTTGCTCGTAAGGTGTAGATATCGTCTTCTTCTTGACGAATCTGGAACTCGATATCTTCTACGTTCTTCTTATACTCATACTCTTTCTTCTCAAAGAGATTCAGTTCTTTACCAATATCTTTCAAGTGCTGAACTTGTAATCCTATTTCACGAAGCTTTGTTTTATATTCGCTACTCTTCAAGTTATAAGTCAAGGAGACTTGATAATCTTGGATATTTTCTTCCGTAGCCTTAATTTGCATTTGAATTTTCTTCATGAATTCTTCTAAATGATGAACTTCATCTTTCAGACGATTCATCTCTAGCACGCATTGTGCCTGTTCATTTACAAGTTCTTGATATGGCTTTTTCGAACCTTTCTTAACTAATTGCATACGCAACTCTGCATCTTGCAATTCTTTCTTGTTTCTCAGATATTCCTCATGAAACTCAATCTTCTCCAGTAAGGATTGAATATATGCTGGATTTGGAAAATACTTTTTATTCTGATTCGCAATACATTCTAAAATGGTATTCTCATCTAACGTATATTCCGTAATTCCTGGTTTGCGCATACTTAAAATTCTTCGTATGGCATATAATCCACCAGCAATCTGAGAAAGTCCTTCCAAGCATTCTTGTTCTTCCAAGAGATCCGCTTTCCGAACCTTATTTTTCTTTGAAGATTGTTCATCTAAGATTCTTTTATAATACGGGCAATGATTATAGTCTTTACAATTCTCTGGTAAGAATAATACATGGAAATTTCCCTTACTTGGTTTCTTCCCAAGAAGTTGTAATTGCGTATCAATCTTTTGCAATCGTTCCTTTGCCCAATTATCCAGTTTATTAAGATCATTCTCATAATATTGGTAATGATCTCTGTAGTAATGCAATGTATATTCTGGAAGTGTTAGAATCTCATCAAGATGAAAGAGAATCATATTGATTTTATCAACGTCTGAAGTTAACTCTTCTTTCGTCATGGAAGGTAAATCCTTCTCTGAGAAATTCTTTTGATAATAATCTATCTTTTTCTTTAACTCTCCGATGTATTCCTCAAGCTCAGTCACTTCCATCGAAGATTTTGATTCTTGAATCTCATGATCCAAGGATTCATACTTTTCTTGTAATGTACCAATCTTCGTATTATTCGCAGCGATCTTACTGGCATACTGAATACGTTCTTCTTGATAATCATTGATCTTCTGATGAAACTCCGTTAATGGATCAACTCCATCAATCTTTAGATATACATGTTTTGGTATCTGCAAATGATGAAGTTTTCCTGCAAGATCAGAAAATGTAGCATTTGCTTCTCTCATACGATCTGCAAATCCATCAAACCTCTCTGCATGAATACTACCTTTATATTCAAAGAACGATTTGATCAGTTCTTCCTTTTTCTCTTGCAAGTATTTCAATCGACGATTCTTCTCTGAGATACTATCATCTACCGTCGTAATATCGTCGATTCCAAGTTTCTTCTTCTTATCAATTGCAATCTTCAAAGCATTACTCAATAAACTACTGCGCTCACTTGCAGACTTCTGATCTTTAATATACGATTCCACTTCTGCAAGAAGTTTAGCAATGAACGATTTTCGGTCGGTTGCACTTAGTCCAATGAAATTCTTTACATTTGGGCCAAGACGCATTAACTTCAAAAAGTTCAAATCAATCTGGAATTCTGTTTCAATCAAAAGATTAAACGAAGTAACAGAGCCAGATGGATTCAACTCTTTTCCATCTTTCTTACAGTAAGACGAAATCTTCCGACTCCGTTTCTTACCTTGGTACGTGTAATGATGCTCAATATAATATTCATGATCATTATTCGTAAAGATGATTACTTTATGACCATTCTTCCCAGGAATGATAATATCCGAATCATCTCTGGCTTCCAAATGACCAAGACCAGCAAACGGGTGGAGATTGCTGAGCACTCCACCCGTTTTACCAGTTCCGTTATTTCCAACGATCAACGTAATGACGTTCTTATGAAACTTATGAAAATCTAGCTCTAAACGATTCAAACCCATGCCACTTTTCACCATGGCAAAATTCTCTAATAAAAGATATTCAATCCGCATGAGTATCATCCTCATTTATTTCTGTTCTGTCTCCTAAGACGACCGGTTGAACTGCAAAGAGTGGAGGAGCTTTCTCCACTTCCTTCAGAAGATATTCAAACTCCTCGTCACTCAATGCATTTAGTTCTTTCATCAATTCTTCCCAATATTCTTTACTAGTCATTATTTTTTCTTCCTCGGTTCAAAGACGACTTTATCCGTTTCATAGGTATCATCATCGTCATCTTCATAAATATCATCGTTATCATAGTCTTTTGCAATTTGTGCCTCAAAATTTTCTTGGTCATCGTCGTCATACATACCTTCAATGGCACTCCCAATATGGACGACAGACCAAACAAACAGTCCTACGAAGAATCCATAGAACATGCAGCCATGTAACGTTGTTACATGTGTCGAACTCACAAAATCACCGAGAGCAAATCCAATGAAGCATACAAATGCTCCAAAGAACGTAATCCCAGAAATAAACACAATAAGCGTGAGAATACAAATGGCTGCATCTTTCAAACGTTCAATCATAATCATTTTCCTTTCTCTAGATAAATTCTCATAGTTATAATATATATTCTTTGAGAATTTTAGTTTATCTGAATCTCATAAATCTGTTTGAAGATTTCGCGATAATGTTTCTTTCTGGATTTCCACTGGTTGAGAATAGATTTGAATCCACGATCAACCAATTCTCCATAATAGCAGATCGTATCTGGTTTATCACGGAACTTACGAAGACGCCCAGATGCTTGGTCTCCATAGTTTCTATGAGCTTCACAGTTTAACACATAACGAAGTTCTTTGATCGTTACCGATTCACCCAATGAACTATTCGTAGAGATAATCACTTGGTCTTCATCCAAGACTCGTTGCTTCTCCTTTTGATCAATGGATGAGTTATATACTCCAATCTTGAGATCTGGATAATTATCTCGTAAGAACTTTTTAATCTCATCACATGCCGCAATTCGAGAAACTAAGATCAATGTACGAAAACCATTCTTAATCGTCATCTTCTTGATATTGGCATCCAAGATCTCAAAGAAGTAACAATCATCTTCTACTTGATACATGGAATGATTCCGTGCATTGAAGTAATGCATTCTTGCATTATAGCATCGCTTTTGATCTTTCATCGTTGGATGAGAGTTATAGAAGTATGCAAGCATAACAATATGCTTTTTTGCATCTGTATAACCAAGTTTACGCTGATCAAACTTCGGAATATGACGAAAAATATACTGGTAGATATAGTTTGCCTTTGGAGCAGATAACTTCAACGTTGCCGTTAAGTATACCGTTTTCCAGGTATTTGTATAGCAATCTACATCTGTCGTGTTTCCAAATTCACGATGAGCTTCATCGTATACTTTCAATCCAATTCCAAGTTTTTTGAAGAGCGTATGAACAGTTTCAAATCCTTCTTCTGCTCCAAGATTATGAAGTGTACGATGAATTACGACAAAAGCTACGTAGTCTTTCGTATCTAGTTTACCTTCCAGAATCTCATGAATATTCTTACTATCCAGACGAAGAATCTTTCGTTCATCTGCATCGGTAAACTTCGTAATTTCTTTCACCCAAGTATCTTGGATGACTTGACGATTGACAATGATCATCGTCTTCACACGAAGATACGTCATCATTGCGATCGTACAAAAGGTCTTTCCTTCACCAGTTTCTGCATTGCAAGATAACTGGCTATAATTCTTATTGACTTCATATTCCCCGGTACCAATCAAGAACTGAATCATCAATGCTTGAAGTTGATCCCTGGGGAAATTCTGTAGTCGAATGGAAATCGGTTCAAATGGATCGTATGTTGTATCTTCCATGATCGAAAATCCACTCAAATGCTGTAGGTGATAAGGATTACCACCAATCATTCGCAGTTCATGACTTTCTTCATCATATACAATTCCAACGGAATACTTCTTCCAATTCTCTTTATAGATATAAGAATTCTCAATAGATGGGCAATCACCAGGTGTGTAATCCGTAATGCTAATATGTGATCTATGTTGAACTATCAGTGACATAGAAAAATTTCATCTACCTTTCAAAAAAATAATCTGCAACGGTTTGTGGGATGAAACTCGATCGTTGCAGATTACTTTCCATGAAATTGAAATTAAAGTCCTGACATGAAAATTGTGATCTCTTTCACTTTTCCATCATTCGAAATTGCGTAACGAACAACGTTTCCAAGATCATTCTTATAGGTACGATAAACCGTATCCTTGTATTTCCAATTGGCAATTGGATCTACCGAATTATCCGAAACTTCTTTGAAGTAATCTCCAACCGAATTCCCATACATCGAATCACCGATCGAACGATAGTCGATCTCCATGACTCTGTTATCCTTCGTGGAGCAGCGATATACATCATCTTTCTCCAAGAACAGATAGCAGACACCATCTGACATATAGGGATGAACCTCTTCTGGATTAACTACGTCTCCAACGTTCGGATGTGCAAATACTGCACTGGTCATCATCATAGAACCAATTACCATGGATGCAATCAAATTCTTTTTCATGATACTCTTTTCCTTTCGTTTACTCCAACTTCGTTGAAATAATATCCATCTCTCCATCGCTATTCGTAAACTTCGCCGTAATAGTCACATCCAAATTCAAGACGTGAATCCATTTCAGGAAGTATGCAATTGAGAGCTTAGAGGATGGCTTTACGAGATTCGACTTCATATTCGAAATCTCATTTTTGAGTTCTGGAATCTTGTTCGGTTTGATTTCTACCCGCATATGATTCAGAATCTCTTTGACCATTTTCTTCAGTGGATCATCATTCTCATGAATCGTTGGTAAGAATGCATCATCTGCTGACTCGATGAGTTTGAAGTCCACTTCTTTCAGATTTGCCTTATTCTCGATCTCCTCAAAGATCTGAGGATTCGACATTGGGGTGATACGTTCTGCACTGTAGATTTCTTTTTCATCTTCAGATGGTTTCACCCAGATGTAAGTGCCGTCATCATTCTTATAGAACGATGCAGGCTTCAACGTTTTCTTCTTCTTTCCACGATAGATATAAACATATCCATCATGTACATACCCAAACCCTTTTTCTGGCTTGGTTTTCTCATTCATCGGAAAAACCTGAACGTAACTTTCTTCCAGGTCAATCCCATACATACCTTCCGTATTCATTACTACCACTCCTTTTAAACTAATAACTTGTAAATTTATATTTTAAATGCTAGGTGGAAAATACTTTTCATCATCTTTATCTAAACGCTTCGATCCATGCTCCTCTGGAATCCAAGGTTTCATATCTTTCAACCTTGCATCCATCAGATCATCAATCGGAGTTCTACCTTTCTCCTCTTTTGCATTGATAAATCCTCCTAGTAATAATGATTGGGTTAATAGCATTTGACCAGCATCGGTAATCGAAATATTGCTGATCGCATCATATAGCATCATCAGTTCCATCTTCGTTAAATAAATCTTTCTGGAAATCTTATTCAAAGCTAACGAAATTCCAGGAACATAGTTTTTACTCTCATCTTGTACCACGGATGGCATGATGAGGATATAAGTATCTTCTATCCTATTCAAAACCTTTGGAAGATCTTCTAAGTATAACTGAAGATTTCCGGATTCATCCTTATAGAAGAGCTTATCAAAATCAAACCGTCCTGCTGCTTGTAACAACCGCAGAAACATTGATTTCGTTGTTTCTTTCAAACTCATCTTGAGTTTTTCTTGCCCACGATGAAAGGTAACCTTCATCGTTGTATAATAATTGAACGTATTGATACTGAAATCTTTCCAGTCATTTCGTTCTAAGATCATTTTTTCACCAGGGATAAATGCTGTAATATAAATCGTAAACCCAGGTGCGGATGCAATGATTCGTTTGGATATTTTTCCAACTCCAGGTCGAAATTGCATTGGAGAAACCTCCTTTTTCACATTCTTGCTATTATAATATATAATTCAAATTAAAATTGAAAATTACTTTTAAATATATATTATACTGGTAGAATGGTAAAGAAGGAGGAAAACATTATGAAAATTACCATTGATTTGAACACCGATGCATATTCCCCTGAGTATGAAAGTTTCATGGATCGTTTCTACCAGAAGGTAGAACTCCATGGAGGATCGATCAAGGGAACGACGGGGAATATCTATCGGGAAGAAGGACCAGTAGATATTGCATGGAAGAATAATCGTTACGATAGGAAGAGAGATTATACTCCCAAGCGTATTGAAGAAGCATTTGAACGCTTTGCAAAGTATTCTGAGATTCTCGATGAATGTGAGCAGAAACTTAGAGTTGCAAGAGACGATCGGGATCGTTATGACTTCATCTTGAAGAAGTCAGGAGTTCCGAAAGAGTTCTGGGATCGGAAGTATCCCGCAATTTACCGTAAGTTGGTAGAATCCAAAATCAAAGTTGCCCTTCTTAATGACGAGTGCGTAAAGTACCGTCAGATTCTCCGTACCGAAAATCGGGTACTTGATAGCAAGATTGCTCATGAGTATCCTGGGTATGGATATCTTCTTGGGGAAGACTAATCATTCAGTATTTTAATTTCATAAGAAAAGAAGGTCGCTTCGTGCAGCCTTCTTTTTTTTTTCTTCTGGCACAATACCGTAAGCTCAAGATTTATAAGAAAGGAGAGGTGTCGCGTGTTAACAAGACAAATCGACCTTGATACGTTTATATACAATTTACGTGAAATGATTAACACCGTCGTTGTCAAACGAGATAAAGAAGCTGCAAAATATGAAACCGTTGCAACTAGAACCCTTGCAGATCAATATATTGCCATGAAAGATGGTTCCTATGATTTCAATAGTTTTGGTGGATTTGATTCGGACGTATTAGCAGCCGCAGGTATGAATTCTCGTTTGATTTCTATGGTACTTGCCAATGGTAAAGATGCAATTCCGTACGAGTTTCGTAACCTTGTCGTACAATTGCAGCATGATAAAATTATTGATACATATGTGGAACAAAATACATATTATCGTATGCTTGCTGGTTTACCACCGATTGATGCAACCGAAGATGATTTTATCTATGCTCCGAAAGATAATAAGTATGAAATTCCTTCTGATACACCAATTCATCTCTTAGATGATAGCTATCGAGAATATTTCAATACAACTCCCTTACGAGAGCAATTATACAAAAAGAATCCAGATAAGGAATATATTCTTCATCTTGGTTCTCATAGTATTGATTACTATCGCTCCAGGACTGCATTGAACTATGAAATCCTCTATGTAAATCGTTGTGAGAATCCATTCATTGCAGTGGATTTTATGAAGAATTATGGAGCTGCTAGAAATTACGTTATGCTTGGTCTGTATAATAAAGCAGATCAAAAGACGTATGAAAATTATGATGCTTATATGGGTTTCCTTGTTATGACGATGGCAATTCATCGTACATTTACAAGCGTATTTAAGCAGGGAATTACCAGAGATTTCTATGATGATAACTTGATTCGTTATCTTCTTCAGGCTTATAACGTTCAATACATTGAAAGCATTGATACGAACTATCAACGTAGAATTGCAAAGCGTTTGAATGTTTTACTTCAGAAGAAATCTACGAATATGGTTCTTTATGATATTGCAGATCTCTTTGAGTATAAAGTCAATATCTATAAATACTACTTGATGAAGGATTATAAAAAAGATGTGGATGGGAATCCAATCTTCATCTACCGTACCGTGTATGATGAAAATAATCAGCCGCATGAAGTTCTTGATCCAGAGAAGACGTATGATATTTACTTCCAGAAGGTAAATATTCGCTCCAAAGATCCTACAGCAGAACTGTCAAATATTCAGAATCGCATTGAGTATAATGCTCTCTGTGGTGGAGATCCTTACTGGATTGAAGACTCGGATTTGATCAATAAGATCTATAACTCGAAATTCAACGCAACGATGACGAAATACATGAGCATTGATATCTCATATGAGCTATCCAAGATCATGTATGAAACGTCCTATTGTGTTCGTATGATGATTGATGATCAGAAGGAATACAAACTCATTACTGTGAAACTTCCCTGGGTATCGGAACCTGTGAGTTTGTTTGATGTGATTGTATTCCTCTGCGCATTAGTTGCAAAGAAGTTTAATCTTGCTGGAAATGTTCCATTGAAACCTTATCAGATTGCTCAGGTGTATGGATTTAACTTCAAGCAGGATATTCCAATGATCAAGCAATCAATCATTGAAAGCTTGGATTCTAAAACGGGTGAGTATCGCTTCGTACGAGAAGAATTACTGGATAAACTGAATGAACTCCATGCAGATACTCTCGATGGAGCGAGAAAGATGTTCAATGATATTAATGGCCTTCGTAAATGGCTTGATACCGCTATGAGAACGACCAGTAACCTCATTGAATATGAAGCGTATCGAAAGATCTACCAAGCTTGCTTGGTTGTAAGAGATGTGCAGGAACTCTATACGAAAAATGACGGTACATATGCATCAACATTCGCAGAGTTATTGAAATCTCGTCGTCAAGATCTTTATGCCGTTCTTTTGGCTACTGGAGATATTACTGCGAAAGATGATGTTCTTCGGAAGCATGCATATTCCACGTTGAATAATCGCATTAATAAAGTTCTGGATGTTCTTTCCGATCTTGCAGAAGAATTGAAAGATCTTCGCTATATGAATGATAAAGAAGCAATGGTCAATAATATCGAGAAACTCATCAATCAGATGAAATCTTATACCGTTGACCAAACAGCTTCTAACGTTCTCTATCTCGTCAATGATCCTCATCTTTGCTTACTTAAGATTCTGGATTTTATGGCAGGAGCAAATAAAATTACTTCTCTGGATGATAAGATTCAATCCATCTTTATGGATGTGATTGATTCCATTATGCCCCGTCGTACATGGCCAGATAAAATGACAATTCGAAATAAACTAGAATCGGATATCTGGGTTTCTACGTATGAAGTGATTCGTCTAGCAAATCAGTTAACGTCTGCAAAGATGATTAGTCCAGCGATGTCAAGTATCATGCTCTATGATGCTTTCCATTCCATTGCAAAAGCTGGATTAATGCCAGATAAGATGATTAAGTTGATGGAGCAATTACGAATCTTTATTACCGTAAACTGCTTTGATACGATTGATCTGAATGATTTGATTTCTTCTGTGCGATTTGAAGGAACCTATGATGCATGGGTAAACTTTACGGACAGTCATGGAGCAAGAATCCATCGTTCCAAAGAAGACTTCTTAGATGCATTGAAAGATCAAATTGATATTTATCTTACGATGTCATGCTATGAGATTCTTCGTTTCCCGTATGATTTATGGATTCAAAAACATCGTACAGGCGTCGATGAACTAATGCTCTATGATAGTGATCGAGAAACGAAGCATGGGTCTTACAATGGATACATTGATCTGCAAGAGGAAGTTCATTCTTTTATGAGAGTATACATTGAAGAATATCATCGTTTCATCTTCTATCAATTACTTAAGAATATATCTGGGACGTATTCTGGATTGCTTCGGATGTACGATACGAATGCTCGAAATGTACTAGAAGATCATCATTATCGTATGCGCTTCTATAAGAAATTCGATATCTTCCCAAGAGTGGATTGCTATGAAAATATTAAACCCATTGTGGAAGAAACACTTCGTCGGGTATATGGATCAATGCGTAGTATTCTTATGGCATATGATGCGGCTGGAGTGAGAGTAACAGAAAATCAGTATCATCATTTGAACTATGGTGAATATCAAATTAGCCAGCATAATACATACGCTTGGGATATACTGAAATTCTTCTATGAAGATTTCTTGAAAGAAACGACTTGGAATATCCATGCAATTCTTTCCGTCTATGATATAGCAGAAAGAAATCTAAGGGAAGATTTGTATTATCATATGGCATTACGTGAATTAAATCAAATTACTCATTTCCTCCATGGATGGGAAACAATTGGGTTCTTCTATCAGAGAACGATGGAATATATCCAAACGAATTACCGTTCCATTCTTGGATTGCATGACACTGGGGTCAAAGTTTCTGCTACCCCATTGGAAGAATATCATTCGTTTATGCATGATATCATTGCATACACTTCTTCCTATGCAGGAAGTACAATTATGAAACGTTCAATGCATGAAGCATTGCATATGAAACCATACGAATATTTCCACATGAAACACATGTATGGAATGAAAGAACCAAAGAAAGTAAAAGAAACCAATGGATTTACCCTCCGGGATTCTCTTACGAAAGTTACGGTATAAAAAAAAAATAACAAGCGATTTTCGGATCGCTTGTTATTTTCTCCCGAAAACAAAAATGTAATCTATATAGTATAAAAAGATAACTAAAATATCTATTAGGAGGAATATAGCAATGAGTCAAATCATTAAGCTGAATGATCGCCTTGGACTTCAGGATCTTAAGCGTCAGTTTGCTTCGAAAATTGCACATCGGAATCATGCTCCCACGTTCTATACGGAAATTGAAGCTCGAAATGAGTTCGGTGAGACACTTTTCACGAAGGCACATAATGAGACGGTCCTTGGTGGTGCAATTACAGTTCTTGAAAAGCTCTGGGGTATTCAATCAAAACTCAAGGTAGATTCCATCAATAACATCATGGGTATCAATGCTGATCTCACGCCGGAGATCGGTAATTCTTCTGCAAATGAGCAGGATCATGTTTGCCTGTGGGGTATTGGCATTGGTGGTTGCGGTGATACGTTCGGTTCTCGTCGTACGGTCAACTTTTATGAGCGTGAGATTGGACAGAATGGTCATACCGATCAGATGATTCCATTCCGTGTGGTTTCGGAACCGTTCTCTCCGTCGGATGATAATTATAACAAATACTTCATGATGAATAAGCGTGCAGATGGACTGTATGAGTATTATCTGAAGGCATTTGAGATTACACCGTACATCAAAGTTCTTTGGAAAGATGGCGCTGAGGGCGAAGATGGCTCGGAAGTCGATTCTGAAGTTTATAACACGGATCGTGAAGATGCCATTGAAGCATTCGTTGAAATGCATCTGATGATTTCCAAGAGTGACGTTCAGGAATACTTTGAGAATATTGGTAAACCTGAGATGGCTCGTGTTAACACGATTGGTCTGTTCACGGGTCGCGCGATCACGATGGATGATGGACGTACGGATTACGTAAACCTGAAGCTCTTCAGTAAGCTGAATACGGAGAATGATTCTCTCGTTCTGAGTGCTTCTGGTTCGGATGGCTCTGTCGGATCTGGCAGCAGCCGTTCCATCGAATACATCTATCGTGTATTCGTTGCTTAAGAAGAAAAAAAGAGGTTGACGACTTTATTGTCGCCAACCCCTTTTTGCCCCGCATCACTCAGTCGAGTTCACGGATCATCCTTTCGAGGCGCTCCTTCGCCTCCTCCAGCTCGCGCTTTTCACGACGTAAACGTTCGATCTCAGCCTCGCGATCGAGATCGTAGATGAAGTCATCCAAGTCGTACGACGGGCGATGATAAACACGGGGTTTTTCATCACACACCGCCGCATCAAGAACGGCTCCAACGAGACCAAACATTCCAAACATAAAGCATCTTCCTTTCATGTGTCTCTGATTCTCTTCTAAAACGATAATATATATTCTATCTAAAAATAAAATGAATTTATGGTATATCTTAGTTTCATGCTAAGATATACCATAATATTTTTCAACGATAAATACTAACCAAACCACTGATTCCATTGTATCTAGAATGCAAGAAGGAATCAATTAATTGCTCCTGCGTATTCATTGGGATCTTAAGAATCTTCATCAGTTTATGAAACTCTCCGAGATTCAACAGCAGATCATTCATTTGCCGAATGGCTGCTTCAATTTTCCCAACCTCTAAATATCGTGCAATTCGATATAATTGCAGTTCAATTACCATGACTTCATCATCCCAATCGTATTATTCGATGATCATACGATCCAAATCTACACTCACAAGTTTCTGTGTTGTATCATGGAAAGATTTCATCAAAAGATTAAGAAGTCCACCACCTAAAGCAGACGAACTCATGCCCAAATTACGTATTCCTAGGGTATAAGGCATCTCTCCTGCACAAATATTGCAAATCTCACCATTCTTAGAGGTACAGTACAGGGGTGAACGAATTAAGATAGTTTGACCCACTAATTTATTCAAATCTGCTGCTTCTAAGCACTTTAATTTTCCATTCACGTACTGATACCGTTTCAATAGGGCATGTTTATTCTTTTCCGTTACATACACTTGACGGTATTTCTTCGAATGGCAATCAGATCCCTTTGGACCGACATGAATCGCTTGATAACATGCAAACAGTTTCTTCGTTTCATAACCAGCAACCGATGTACCAATGGCTTTTGGATAAGCACCATTAATGACAGAGTTTGCATAGGATGGAATCTCTTTCTTCTCCATTCCTTCCACAAAGCAATTCTTAGAAATATCAAAGCGATCTTCCACGGGATTGTACTGTGGACCGCGCGTAGCAAACATGGCACGGTAACTATTACCAAAGGCTGGTTTTGCACCGGAATCATACACTTGCATTCCAGGATCATGCTTCAATTCTTCCTTTGCATCTTTTAGTAGTTCATCCGTGATCTTAACGGCAGATACCACATCGCCATTATCGAGTTCTTTCTTGTACTTCTTATAGAGCTCTTCTTTCTTCTTCTTTACACTGGGAAGCATTCTTGTACTATTGGGAGTAAAGGAAGCAGATACCTGCGCATTAAAGGCGTTACCAAACCACTGGATATTATTCAGGTATTGGGAATATTCATCAACGGTAATCTTTCCCTCCAGAATGGCTTTCACCATAATATCTTCCGTCTCTTTAATAACACCTTTCTTATACGGTTTTGCTACATAACCAAGAACCTTCTGGATATTGGGACAATTGCCATACAATGCTTTATTCAGGATCAACTGTCCTACGTTCGTATGAACTTTCTCTTTGTTAATATATTCCCCAGGTTTCAAATCGAATTCTTCTTGGAACGAAATCTTTGGAGGAACCATTTTCTTCGTTTTGATATCATAATGATTACAAAAGGTTCCCTCAATCAAAGTATAACTAATATCATCATATTTCAAATCCAAGATGAATTTACGATCGGCTTCAGATAATGCCATAGATCTTTCCACCTTTCTATGTGTTTTAGATATACGTCGCTTTGATAGAAAAAAGAAATCCATGGGAATAATATTCCCATGGATTTCTTTTCTAATCACTCATTATCTTCCGAAATATTTTCCTTAAAGAAGAATAATAAGCATTCTTGGCCCCTTTTTGGTTTTACAACAGAGATAGATTTCATAGTAAATGGAAGAAGTCCAGATTCGCAAGCATCAATATCTTCGAAAAGATGTTTCACTTTCCAAGTGTCTTTACTGTCGATATAGAACGTTTCCAGGCCAGGAAGAACTTGATCCCCAAAGAAACAGATCTTATGTCCTCCTTCCGTACTATTCCATTTGCAAAGTCCATATGGATTGATATTCATTTTCCGAAGGCTATGGTCTGTTGATTTTCTTTTATGCCAAGCAATAATATGGCTAACTGCATCTTTGACATAAAAGAGCCATTGATTAACATCATACCCCTCAGAGGCTAAGTAATTCTTCAGGAATTTGTAGTCATCTTTCATATATGGGGTAAAGGTATAAAGGTCGTTATATTTCTTATAATCACCCTTTTCTTTGTAGCTTCTTCCGACCGCCATGATATTTTCATAGCAATCTTCTGTAAACGTTTTAAGCTCTTCTATAGCGTTTTCATTTTCATCGCTCAAAGTAATTCGTAACCATACATCAAATCCATCATACATGCTATCTTGTTTTCTCCATCTTGCCTCATAAGCATCTGTAAACAAACCCATTATAATATTCCTCCTTTTAAGTTAACGACATGGGTTATTACAACTTATCTAAGGCAATAATATATATTCTAAAACAATTTTCAATTTTTGTGTTAAAAATAAAAAGCCGTATACAAGTTACTAAACCCCCCATAAACAAAATTTTAAAAGGTAATTCATATAAATCCATTTTATATAAAAATGGTGTTGTAATTATTTTTTAATGCTTTTCCTAGGGGGGTTTTCGTAGCTTTAACTATTCAAAAAAACACGGGTGTTTTTTTGAATTATTAATAGCTTCGAACTCATATAACTACGAAATACTATTACTCATTGCTTATACTAACTACTTTTACTACGAATATTATTACCCAATACTTCTACGAAATTATACCATATAACATTCATAAAATGAATATAATATCTGTGATATGTTTATATAAACCTTGGTAAAAATACTATCAACTATAAAGAGTTGATAGTATCTATTTTATCTGTATAAATCACTGACGAGTGATTAAGATTGATGGGAATATATGGGTATGATAATCAGTATAGTTACATATATTTTCATATTTGCAAGAATACATATGGGTTTTGTTTTCACATAGTGAAAACAAAACCCATGTAGACTGATTAGGAGTGTAACAGTATCCGAGAGTAATATAGTATCTATAGGGAGTATAATTAGTATGATAGGGATACATACGGGTATTAGGGTAATACTAAGTATTACCCTAATACCCGTATGTATAGTATAGAACTGTTTTATATCAATCTTTACTATAGAGATGTATATTAGCGTAACACATGTATTACCCTGGATTATATATTCTGTACGGTAGAGTATATAATTAATTTTTTTCTGTAACGAAAAGTAGTATTTACCCTCTAAGTTTTACAAATGATAAACTTCACTCTGAATTTCCCTAGGGGAGAAATCGAGCTAAGTTTAACAAATGTAAAACTTAGGGGTAGAAAAGATGATATGAGTGATTGAAATGTATCACTCATATCATCTTTTTTGTTACCGTATATGGATTTTATATCTATATAGGAGAAATCATAGTTATCTTACGGTGCAACTGTCGTCGTTTCCTCTTTTGTGGGATCAACATACTTCTCGAATTCTTTCGAGTCCATATTAAATACCCATGAGGAATTGAGTTTCTTTTCGCCCTGATTCTTCTTCAGCGTATAGATGTAATCCGGGTCAAGTTTAACCGTGGAAACATCCGGGAGTTGACCATTGCGAATCATAACAACCTTACCGATCTTCGTGAATTTACCACTGGAAAATTTCGTGACGAAGTTCTGTACGTCATAATACGTTCCATCGACAGCAAGTTTCGTATACGGAAGACGTTGTGTCACCGTAATCGGACGTTTCTCTTCTGTGAACGAACCATCCTTATACGTCCAAGCAGAACCTTTCTTACGAGTCTCGGTATCCGAGACTTTTTCATCTGCCGTAAGAACATAGAGTGTCGTTTCCGAGATATTGGATTTCTTCTTATCGTCCGTAGGAATTTCCGGCAGAGAAGAAACCTTCTTCACAGAGAGATCAAGGAGCGTGAACGTGTTCGTTGCAGCCGTAAAGGTATAAAGACCCGGATCGAAATGAATGACCTTCGGGTTTCCATTTCCTTCTCCTTCCGTGAAACGGAGAGATGCATCCGGCTCTTCTTGAGGACGTGTGAGCTGATAGATGACACCTTCCTTACCTTTGACTTCCGCAGAAGGAAGTTTATCCTCAAAGGCAACTTTGATTTCATCCAGAGCATCTTCTGCATCATTGAGAAGATAGAATTTATCGCTGAGACGATAAACCGTATTCTTCTTCGCAGAGGTTTCATCCGGGAGAGAATCCACGAACTGAATTCCCTTATAGGATTTTGCTGTACTCTCAATTCCATGCAGAGCAGCTTCCTCAATGATGCCACGAACCATCGGAGCACTCAGACGAAGCTCATATTTCACCGCAGCCGTATCAGTATCAAGCGTCTTGAACGTAACACTGGCATACTTTCCAAGCTGATCAAGAGAAACATCAACGATGATGAGACTCCCATCGGCAGACTCCACGAAGTAACCAAGATCCGAGCTCAGTTTTGCATTATAGTATTTATTATGAAGCTCCTTTTGTGCCAGAAGGAATGCATATCCCTTAAAGTAGTTCAGAAGCTTCACAAAAGAATCTTTCGGAAGTGTGACAGCTCCGCTTGCCGGAACGATAATTTTCACCGTATCGTCAAAGGAAACATATGCGTCAACACCAGAAGCATTAATTTTCGTAAATGCCATTGTCGTGATCCTCCTTAGTTTTGCATTTGCTCTTCCAGATACTTCTGGAGATCTTTATCCTTGGTATTCTTTGCCAGATCTTTGATATCCGCCTCTTGAACCGTCGGATCCTGAATCGGCATTGAACCAAAAGTTCCAATTTCCGTCGTAAAGGAAAGAGTCGTTTGATTTTTCTTTTGTTCCATAATGAAATACCACCTTTCTTTATGGGACGCTTATTCCGTTGTCTTTTTCACCAAGTAGCCATCAGTGACTAGATCCGTCTTCAATCCCATGCCAATAATATAGATATCCAGCATATTGAGTGTCGACTTATTCTCCACCTTATCTGGAAGATCTGCCATAGAAACATATCCATTCTGACGAATGCTACGATATGCTTCCTCTTTTGCTACTGGGTCATCTGCACGGAATGACATGAATTCTTTCGCAGCAGCTTTTGCTCCATAGACCATAATGCAATAGTTCTCATCAATGGATTGATAAGCATTCTTATCACCATTGATAACCTGATTCGTTTTTGCATCACGCATATTAATATGGATAGAAGTAGAATTCTTCTTGACCGCTGTCTGTTGAACTCGTTTCTCCATGATATAACCAACAGGGACTTTATACGGGGTTACCATTGGTTTTGATTTATCTCGGCTGAAATACGGTTGAGCTACGTATTCATAGAGAGGAACGTTCATAAACTTCGCACATTTTTCAATGTCCGGAAGTTTTGGTTCGTTATGAAAGAGCTCAATATTCAAACAGAGATAAGCCTTTGGATCAGCAAAGAATCCTTTGAAAAAAGCGTCGAATTCTTTATCTGACATCTTAGAGAAAAATCCTTTGTAGAAGTTGGTATTGGTTTTACTCGGATCCAAACGATCAAATACATCATAGATGTATTTCTCCATTTTTAGCCGAGTTGCATGTTTTAAAGCCAATGCATCTTCAACTCCTTTCATTTTTACGTATCTGTCAAATTGGAAAAAAAAAGAAGGGCGCTGTAAACGTCCTTCAAAAGCAATGTGCATCTACCGTTCGATTAGAACTGGCAGATGTTCGGAACCTTCTTGTACTTCTTATCGAAAAGATCTTTGTACAGAAGATTGATGAAGCGCAAGATGGAATCCGTGAACGGTCCATATGGCTTCAGGATGTCGAACTTCTCGTAGAGCGTGAGAAGCTCTTTCGCGCCAAACACGTATTTCACGTTCAGGCATGTAACTGCGAACGACGTGACGAGCATCTTCACGAACTTCTCGGAAGAATCTTCCGAGATGTACATGTTGAACACGTCATCGTTCCGAACTTTGATGCCGTCCAGCGTTGCGCGGAAGATTACGCGCTGGATCTTCGACATCTTCTCGAGGAGCGCATGCGCACGTTCCGGTTCGAACGCTGCGTAGAGCAACCGTCCTTCTGCCGTATTTTTGCAGGACTCGATGAAGTCATTCGACCTGATCAATTCTGCATCAGAAGGAAGAAGATGACGGCAGTTGAACATGCGGCGAAGATTTTTTGTGATCTCTTCATCCGGCATGTAGTTGATTTTATGGATACCCATAAATAATCAACTCCTTTCATATAAATTAAAATGCTGAGATTTATATGAACACCAAGTATCCCGCCAATACTTGATGGAATTGCCAAGTATATAATATATATTTATATATTCCCATGACTGATTTTAATTCTATTACTAAGATAACAAAAAAGAAAGGAACCGTAACTAGAATGATTCCTTTCTTTGGTCTTTAGATAAGATTAGTTCTTATCTTGACCTTCAAGCTCACGGAGCCTAAGTTGCAGCGTCTTTTCGACGGATACCTTATAGGCTTCTTTGAGCTGGGCAGTTCTGTCAAACCGCCCTTCGATGGCATCCGGTTTGTGCCACCAATAGAGAAGATCTCTAGGCATGAGGATCATCTCCTTTCTGCTCCTAGTTCGGGAGCTATGGATGAAGCATTTCTAGTATGCTTCATCCATTCTATTGTATTTATAATATATACTTGAAATTTTGTAATAAAAAAAAGAAGGACTTGGAAATTTCCAAGTCCTTCTTTTATAGGTAAAGACTTACCAATGGTAAGATATAGTTTTGGTAGTTATATCCAATATCAATATTTTCAATATCGTCTGTATCTTCTACCTCTAACATTTCATTTCCTTCTGGGTCATATAAGGAATACATGTTTCCTCTAGTTAACATACGATAATATTCGATGGGTAATTTCTTTCCTCGATAATTTCGTACGAAATCTCCCAGAATCATACTAGCATCTTTTCGAGAGGTTTCTTTCTCTCGTAACCTGCAAAAGCTCTCAATGAAATGCAGGAGATACTTTCCATGATAGTTTTTCACTTCATTGAGAGCATCTCCCTGACCAAGTCCTTTAATATCAATATTACTTGTAATTGTATTGATATAGAACTCGAGTTTATTGAGCCGAAGGTACGATGTATAGTGATTCTTTCCATTGAATACAACTTCCCCAAAGGTCGTTTCATGACAGAAACGATTACATACAAAGATAGCATCCTTTTTAATCGAAATGATGTTCTCTTCGTCAAGTTCATTCTTCACAAGAAACCATTTTCTCGCTTCTGAGAAAGCTTTAGATAATTTCTTTGCAAATTCTTTATCTTTCCTCTGGTAGAGTCCTAGTTGAACACTTCTTGCTTTCTTATCCATCTTATCCAACTGATCTAACTTCTCTTTTGGAAGCAATTGAAATTGCTTACAGAGACTTGGACCAGCCGAATGGATATCATATTCTGTAATATCCGTTCCAAATAAAAACTCAATGTTTTTGTTGATCCACAGACTTCTTTTGTACAGATCTGGATTCAGCATCTAGAATCCCCACTTCCAATACATTAAATTCTTTATTCATTACAATCCTGTGTTTCCGATCTTCAATTGTAACGATATGACGTTTTACAATGAATACCCCAAAGGGATGAAAATTCTTCCTTGGAGGATATTCTTTCTTTTGTTTCAAAGAGCGATATAACGTAGGAATGCTAATATCACGAATTGGATATTCCCATTTATCTATAGCAACCGCTTTATCGATAAAACATGTATGCGTCATCTTGTAATACCGTTTCTTTGGAAGCACTGTTTTTTCATCAATGTAATCCCTTGTGAAACGATTCGTCACAACTTCCGAATACAGCATATTGGAAAGTTGGTTTTCCTTATAGAAATCGAAATGCAGGATAACCATCTTCTTATGTGCTTCTAGAAGATTCAACTGACTCTGAAAGAGTTCACGAAGTTCTGGAATCTTCCTTACACAACGAAAATCATAGAGATATCCCTTAATACGAAAGATGGAACGCATCTCATTTGTCACGCGAGCATCTTTCATATAAGCATATGTTAATTCATCGGATGTATAGATTTCCTCGAAAGGAAGATCTAGAATATCTCTTTGACGAACCTGCTGGATTTTCATTGGCATCATACCAAAGAATCCACCCATAGAGTTAAAGAATCCAGCGGGAACCGGAGACGGTGGTAAGTTATCATTTTGGATATCTTCGTCATCCTCATCATCATCGTCTTCGTCGTCATCTAAATACTCTGCATATTCTTCATCGTCGTCATCTTCATCCATGACGCTGTCAATGTATTCATAAAACATATGGACGACATCTTTGAGACGTTTCTTGATGAGATATTCGGCGGTTTCTTTTACTGGAACGGATGGTAATCCAGTATCTGATTTTTCATTCAAGCTGTCATGAAGCATTAGCATAATTTCCATGGTATCAAATTGATCCAAGGTCATTTTCAATGCTTTCAAGTCAACCTTTTCATTCTCATTTGATTCTGAAATCTTTTTCTTTTTCACTGTCTTTTCTTTCTCCTTATGAGGCAATTTCATATCCGTTCGATACTTGTATATCTCATTTGCTGGAACCACAGCCATTTGATTTTGCTGTGGCAATGCAATTCGGATATTTCCATTCGCCTTTAATACATCTAGTATAATTTTCTTATCCATTTGCGTAATAACATCACGCTTTATTTTCTCAATCTCTTCTGGAGTAAATTTCCTATCCATAAGAAATTCTCCTTTCTCGATAATTATTACCCTTATATAATTATCGCTCTTTTATGGAATCAAAATAAAAATAGAAGGATCATATATGCATCGTATGGTCCTTCTATTTTTTCTTCCTTATCCGAAGAGACTATCAAAGCGTGTATCTTTCTTTGGATGAACGACTTTTGTAGATTTGTGAAGCTGTTCATCATCTACACCGTCATACTCCATATGCTTACGATCTTTATCCTGCTGGCGAACGAAGGCTTCTAAGTCATCTTCGTCGCCTTTTTCCAGTTTCTTGATGAAGGATTTAAAGCAACGTTTCATTGCTTTTTGCACCGCCTTATCTCCGTCATCGTACATCTGGAACATGCGACGGAACTTCCCAACAATCATAGGATTGAAGAGAAGTTCTTCCATTGCCTTCTTTTGATCTTTCCTTTTATTCTTCTTACTCATCTTCATTTTGAATATATTCCTTTCTTATTCTTCATATGCATCTACTTCTTCCAAACGATTCTTTAGTTTCTTTGGAAGTTTCTTTCTCGTTTGCTCTGAAAGAACCTTGAGTAAAACCATGGTAGGATCAATTCCAAGTTCTTTCAGCTTATTGATCAGAAGAGTTTTCCGTTGCTTCAAGATACTTATAATCGTATCAGCATCTTGTGTCAACTTGCAATCTTTTCCTTTCAAATATGCCTTTGTTGAAATTGTTTTGATTCCGAATTCCATCTCAATGAATTCCTTCATCATCCGGAGGTATTCATATTCCACTTCTCCAGAAGAGCAAACAAAGAATACATCCTTATCATACAGCATTGCATGACTAATGTATTCATTCAACAGAAACATACATTCTGGCCTCTGCAAATGACGGAAATATGCAGATTCATATTCCTTTCCAATGCCATACTTCGTATAGACCAGAATAATAGATGCAGATGGAACCAATGGAACAACATCCATTAACATCGCATCATTTGGATACCATTTCTGTTTCATTTCCAGAGAGACATTGATAAACTCTGAAGACTCCAGATCTGCTTTCTCCAGAATCTTCTTGAGTTTATCCCTCCCTTCTACGTTTACCAAATGCATCATACATTCCTCCATTAACAAATTTTAATCTTAATCTTTTTCCCATCATCGCGTGCATGCTGGACGAAATCTTTCTCATCCTTCCACATGCGATCACGAACCTCAATCGGATCGAACAACTTTCCACAACGAGCACATACCAACTTGGAATAATCATTATTCCATTTGAGTGCATTACCACATTTCGTGCAATACATGATCTTTCGATCCAATGGATAAATATAACCATAATCCAAAATTACGATTTCATCATTATTCCGATATCCGAAATTCGTGAAATTCTTGGAAATGGTTCCCATATCACAAAACAGATAATCCTTAGATAAAATCTCTAAGATATTCCGGATATTCTGTTTCGATTCAATGAACTCATCTTGCGTCATGAGATTTACATATTCTGCAACGGCTACGATACCATTGCATTCATATGTCTTTGTGACATACGGCTGAAGTTCTTGACTATAATCAAACTCTGTCCAATTATCGCGTACGCCATAATTATCAAGAGCAATTTTGAATACATAGTCTTTATTCCGCACGGTCAACCGATTGGTTCCTGGACCAATTTCCGTGAATCCAAGATCCTTCAGAAGAAAGAGAATCTGACGAACCTTCTCATTATTATTCGAGATATTTGGATCTCTCTGAATCTCCCAAATCTTCTGAAGAACTTCTTCACTGAATAACTCATGAATCCGATGACGATATTTCTTTTCTTCCATCATAGACTCCTTTACTCCATATTTGCCATCTTACGTAACTGATCTCCAGTTAATTGGAGCATATCCTTCTCAAACTCTGAGAATGTATGATATTCTCCATTAGCAAATTTCTTCATATAGCTATTGCTCTTCTTATGCTTCTTTTTCTTTCCATATTTATATCCACCAGATTCCTTCAGTTTCTTCTTACGAATCAACTTACGAGAACCTTTCGAAAGATGCTTCATTCCAACATGAAGTCCAATGCTCTCCAGATAATCCAGCGTCTGCATCTCATCCATTTGCTCTTTCGTCAGAGAAATGCCTTTATAGAAGACCAGTTTATCTGGGCTCTCTTCTTCATCAAACTCATGAAAGTCCTTCTTATGAAGATATTCTTTATACTTGGCTGTGAAGGAAACTTTCTTTGGTTTGTGATACATTTCACGAAGCATTCTCTTACGAGCATCTTTCTTTGAAATTTTGATGGGTTTGGTACGATTCGTATAGAACTTATTGATCATATCAATCTCATTCGAAATTTGATTTGCTACGTCAGACGAATCATTCAAATCCATCTTCATTGGATTCATTCCCTTAATGGGTTTGAAACTGAAAGCAAGTTTTACATGCTTCGGAATCTTCCAATTCGTCGGAATGACTGGCAGACCAAAATCATAATCACATGGAGTTTCCAATGGCATTCCATCATCAATATATTTGCGATTCTTCTTATTATGCTTCAATTTCGGGCAAAAAGATGGAACGTAATCTTTCACCATTCCAATCTGGAACAGGAATTTCAAACGTTTCATTCCACCATATTTATCAATGAGCCATTGACCATATTCCGTATAGATTTCTTTTGCTCTGCACCATTCCCCAAAATCAGAATATTTCCGTTTCAGAGCTCTTACTTTATTGAGAAGTGGAGTATCTTCCCATTTCTCTTCATCATGATAATCATCTCCGAAATCATTAACCTGAGATTTGAACTCAGGATGATTCGGATATTCATATTCCTTTACTATCATTTTATTATAAATCTCCTTTCTTTCATTCGATCTAAATAAATAATATATATTTTAATCAACTATTGGATTTTCCGTCTGTAATACCATGTGAGTTCGAAGGTAAAAAATAAAAAAAAGAAGCTCCAAACTCTCCACTACGTTTTGACCTTCATGAGATTAGAACATGGCATGTATGCACAATCCTGCTGCTCCGTTAGAAACATAAACATATTCCGCATTTTGATTCATCTCCTTTCGGATCATAGTAAAATGCGTCTATGTAAACATCGAGTCCATCGCATTTCTCGATGATTGATACTTATACAATATCTATTCATATATTATGAAAACCGATATTCCTTTGAAATATATATTATTCATCTAGTTACATAGAAATCGATTTTTGATTGACATGATAATAGCGAAAATTGATCTATGAAAATCATGGATATTTAAATTCGTTGATGCACAAACTTAGACTCAATTTGTCTATATATGGGATAAGTACCATTCAGTACGTGGAAACGTCAAAGACTTTGCGAGTGGGTTGGTGCTATACACGGGTCAATAATTTCGATCTTATCTCGGCAAATGAAGAGTGATCTTCATTTGTTTATCGATTCCTTAATAATTGCTCTTTCTGTCATAGAGAGAATAAGCATGGAGGAACGAATGTATCCTTCCCATGTAAAATCCTTAAGGATATCCAGAGTGAGGGATCATGAATGGGATAGAGGGCAATCTAAGATTCCAATTGAATAATCTTAGGTATTAAAACGTTTCCTCTTGAGCTTCGTGAACTTGCTAGGGAGAAGATTTGAATGGACCTCGATATCGAATGATGAGATCAATGAGTAAGTCATATTTGGATGATTATGATACGAATAGATATAAGACCAAACGAGCATTCTCATTCGGTTATGATTGGATAAAATGACAGTAGATATAGATCATAAGAAATTCGTCGTATAGTAAGATACAGCTTGATTTGTTGGTAGGCAATCATAGTAGAATTTCTTTGGTTAACTCATGATAAAACTCCCGTCATGTATATCGAGTATCGTTGCAATACGATACTTTAACAATGGGATGTGTAGATATATACTACCTATCATATCGGTATAATATACAATCTATTTTGGATTTGTATATTCATCGTTCATTTAAGGTAAAGATGCATTGAAAAGACGCTAGAAAATTATCACTGGTTATTTCATCCTATAGATGAATCTCACAAATAATTTGCCTTAAGGAGAAGAACGATTTTAACATACAGAAAATACAAAGGATGGATTCTTTCCATCCTTTGTATTTTTATTTTGGCTTTCACAGTTTAGTATATAGAAGGAGTGTAAGAATATGAAAGGTAACGAAAAGTTTAAAATGTATACCTTATACGTTGGAAATATTCCAGTTGTATTTTGTGCAGATCGATGGCTAATTGAGCTGTATATTGTACAACGGAAGTTAGTCGAAAAGAAGTATCAATTTCATCAGGATACCTATGATACGTCCATGTATAAAGAGTTTGATGATTATCTTGTATACTATTATGGTTATGCAGTCACGCAACGAGAGCTTAAATATATCGTCAACTCAACAGAGGAATATGAATCGTTTCGGAAGTATAAGATTCATTCTCTTCAAGGATTTCTAGAGCGTTTTAATCATACATTAAAGAAATCGGAAAAGAAAGCACTTAAAGAAACGATCAAAATCCTAAAGAAGTATACATGCGAAAATGATGACTTTATTGAGTCACAGATTGATACCATCCTAAACCATAATGATATGGTAAAGGATTATATGGATGCAACGGATATGTTCCGAATGCATATGGAAGGAGAAATTTAAGTTGAGAGATATTAAACTCATTGCAATTGATGGATTAGATGGAACTGGGAAAACAACCTTTGCAAAATTCTTATCCAATGATCTTCAATCGGATTATTATACGAATAAGAAGTATGATGCAAGATACCAGCATTTCCCAGTCTATGAATTACAATCTGGAAAGAAGATCAAAGATTTTCTCTTCCATGAACCAGAACCATACAAGAGAGAAAATATTCTCAAAATGATTGATCTGCAAGAAACGAATCGAATGGAATGGACAGATCGTTTGATCTGGGATGACGTTTTAGTTCAAGATGACCGTCCATTGCTGATGATTGCAGATCGTTACATGCGTTCGAATGACATTTACAACGAAACAAGACTTCCGGATTGGAAGGAACGCTGTATCAATGCAGGAGAACGTGAATATGGAGATCATGCTATTCCAAGACCGGATCTCCAAATTTTTTGTTACTGTAACAGAAATCTTCAACGGAAGCGTTTAGAAGCAAGAAAGAATTTGGATCAGTATGAAGCATTAGATCATCTAGATGAACTGAATGATCGTTATATTACTTATTTGAAATGGTATATGACGATTGATCGTTTCAAGAGAAATACGGTATTTATTCCCATGCACTTATTTGATCGAGAATTTCTGAAAGAATCTCTGGATAATAAAAAATGGAATACGTACTATAAGGAAATTTTGAAAGATTACCTTAGTATTTTCCGTAAGTACATTCTTTCTCAGGAAACGAAAGAAGAATTCGTGAAAGAAATCAATGAACTCCATGAAGAAGAATTCAATGCTTACTTGGAGTCATAAGAGTAGTTTATTAACAGCAAGAAACAAAGCATTAGGCAGTGTTTCTTGCTGTTGTTTCTCTACTACGGAAAGGATGTCAGAAACCGATGAGGAAAATGATTCAAATTCATACCATTGGAGATGCTAATGTTTTAAACGCGTCGGTCCAAAATCCACCTGCAAGTTTTTATTTCATTGAGGGAAACGTTCTTTTTTTATTCGAGTATTCTCCCATGTGCGATGAATATATCCGTCTTCATAAGAAGGAATTCAAAGCATTGAAGGATATTATTCTCTGTTATACATCTCCAGTTTATATGAATGGAGTACAAGTACATCACTCAACCTTAGTACATGAATTCATTGAAGGAGTATTTCATTGTATTGATCATCATGATCGAATTCATGTACGCTTGATGACTGTATCTCCAAATTCGAATCCAATTATTATTGATTATGAAAAGCAAAAAAATGTCATTACTGAAAGAAATATTACGTCACAAGATCCCAATGCAAATATTGTATTTACGAATGAAAGTATCCTCTTTGTAGCAATGGATACCATATATACAAAGAAAGGATATTCTACCATTACCATTTGGAAACAGATGGAAGAAGGATATTGGAGTTGCCTTCTTCACTATACGGGCCGTTTTGGATCCTTGAATGAATACACAGTAAAGTTCTTAATGGAACATCCACATGCGATTCTTGTGTATTATATCAATCGTTCGTTCTACAAATCAGATCATAACTTATCAGTAAAGGAACTCTGTTATCGAATTATGAATACCTTCGATGATATGAGAAATCCCATCACCTTGCTTGGATTTACGAATCCAAACGAGGCAAAATTTATTCGTGAGAGAATGTGATGCTATGGTAAGTTAATGATCTGCCGCTTTATATCGTCACCGGAAAGTGAGTCACTGATATGAAAATGAGTAAGACCAAACAACGAAAGGAATTGATCCTTCAACGTAAAAAAGATAAATATGGATATTTTGGTCTGTTCCGGATAGAAGAGGTTTATCCCTTCCAATTGTATATGCAAAGGTATAAGCACTTCAAACTAGCTGTAACCCAAGGAAATGAACTCATTCATATGATAAAAGACGGTTTACACGTCATTGTATGGTACGATGAAAAACTGCGGCAATGTTGCTCGAATCGATATGGAATGTGCATGTGGTATGTTTACCATACGTTTGATGAAGAATATATGGAAGACTTTTTAGCATATGAAAAGGAGCATGAAATTTATTATGCAATCTAAAGTTAATGTAAAACGAGTAGGAAATGGTGAAGTTGTTTTAATTGCTGGTGGTGGAAAAGTATACAGCGATATTGCAGCAAGGTTCTGTCGTACGGAGAAAGATGTTCATGATATCATTGCATCTCCGTATAATAAGAAACTGGTTCAAACTATTTTGGATTCTGGTCATTATGCTGCAACAGAATTTGACTACTTCATCTTTGGAATCCAAGGTTACTCTCGTGTAACCGAAACTCAATTGGTTCGCAAGCGTTTAGCCAGTTATTTGATTAAATCTGGTCGTGCAGAAGAGCACGGGAAACGAAACTTTGATGTTGTTCTTCCGAAAGATCAGAGATTATTGGATCTTCCCAGAGGAGAAGTTCATCTGGATCCATCTCAAGTGATTGTGGAATATAAAGATGGAGTTAAGATCTCTTTGGAACAGGTGGTTCCATGTTCTACAGCAGAAGTGTATCTGAATAGTGCACAACTGTTAGATGCAATGGCATCATTCTATGATGATGCTGTGTTGAATCATGGAATTAAAGAAGAAGACGCACGTTACTTTAAACCTCAAGCAACGGAGTTCAAAGCAATTATTGGAATGAATGCCCATGCATTACGGGATTGGTTTAAGATTCGTTGCTGCAATCGAGCACAATCTGAAATCCGTGATCTTGCATGGAAAATGCTTCGTTTATGCAAAGAAGCTGCTCCAGATCTCTTTGAAGGTGCTGGACCTAGTTGTGTTGCACTTGGTCTTTGCCCAGAGATGGAACAGTGTGAGCAGAATAAAGGAAAGATTCCTACATTGAAAGCATTTAAAGAAGCAAAAAATACGAAAGAATACAAAGACTTTGCAAAAGTCATGATGAAATAAAAAAGATACCATAGATACGCCACCAACGTATCTATGGTATCTTAGTTGTTTTTGAGTTAATAAGAACGACTCCAACGAAAAACCAAAATTCCCGAAAACAATTGAAATCGCCCTTATATTTCTCTGACGAAACGATAAGGAATGAAGCAAAATTATCTACGTGATGTATTGCCATGACCTCAGTCGTTTTTACTCGCCATTTGTTTGTGAGTTCTACCTACGTCATCTTAGATTTTAAACACATCCAATCTAAAAATCTTTACGATCCCACCCAAAGATCGTTTTCAATAGAACTTTCAGTCTTTAATTTTTATCTTCACACATTTATCGAAAGCTTTCAATAGTATGTTTACACTAATTAAAAAAATTTACATCTTCATCCTATGAACTTTCATTTCATGTATATATTATTACCATAAGATAATGAGCTAAGCATACTAGAAATGCTTAGCTCATAGCTCCCGAACTAGGAGCAGAAAGGAGGATCACCCAAATGGATAAATCCATCCTCTATTGGTGGCATAAACCGAATGCCATCGAAGGGCGTTTCGATAGAGATGCCCAATTGAAAGAGGCTATTGAACAAGTAAAGCGTGCACAACGTTTATTCGATAGCCTTGAGGAGAAGGATAAGAAAGTTTCTTAATCCTTAACTCAGAAAGAAAGAAGCTATTCTAGTTACGGCTTCTTTCTTTTTTGTCTGTAGTATTTTAAAAATTCTTTGAAATATATATTATTAAAGTAACAGGAGGTGAAAACCTATGTTTATTCTCTTGCTATCTGGAACTGATATTGTCAGTTCTACCTATGAAGCAAATTTAAGAGAATATGCTCGTTTATTGCGGATAAAGAATCCTATGATCTATCAAGTCACAAATCAGCAATATGATACGATTTGCAAGAAATATCGTTACGTTGAATCTGTGGAAAAGCAATCAGAAGAAAAGAATCCTCTTTACTGTACGGATTCTGATCTAGAAATGATTAGCAATGTCATGGAAGATGACCTAACGAAATTTGCATTGAAATTGCATAAAGTTGAAAAATGGACTTCGATGTTTCGTGGAAAATCTGCAAAACGACTAAGAAAAGCAATTCATGCTTTTCTCAAAGAACGAGTCGAAAACAAAGAATTTTCAATTGATGAATACGATGAAGTAGGAAGATTGATGGAAAAAGTCAAACTTCGGGATTATGCAAAATCAATCCTCAAACGTAGTTATAAAGACGTTTATGGATTAGGAGGAGAAGAAGATGCTTGACCCCGATGAAAAACAAAAACTTCGTCCGTATTATTTTCGAATGTTAAAACGACTCGGTTGGAATGTGGTTTACGATAATAACAAGAAGCTGACGAATACATTGGTTGATGTATCTCTTATGCTTCAAAGGGAGAAAGAGGATGATAACCATAAGAAACATACGGAGTATGGATTCTTAGAGGTTCCTTATACGTCTCCCTGTTCATATGAAAAGTTTGGAGAGCAACGCCTTCATCCGAATAATGGAGAATTTGCAAAATTGGTCAACTACGTTGATAGCTTAATTTATCCATATGATTTGGACGACGTTGTGTGTCAGTTGCTTCACTTAGGTTATAGTATTACACAGGTTTATACGGTACAAAACGGAAAACTTGCGTTAAAACTAAACCGAAAGATGATTGAAGGACTGATTGCAGACTTCGTTAAGAAGGGTTCTCCCTTACTGAATAATGAGCAACTTCGTAGACCTCACAAAATTAAAGAGCGTCGACCAATCAAGACATTTGTAAATCCAGATGTCTTCTTTGGTCGTAACTCCCAATAAATTTTTAGTAGTTTTTAGAAGAAGGAGAAATGTAGTCATGGCTAAGAAGAAAGAACAGAAATTCCTCAAGAAGCTCCGCAAGAGCGTTTTCAACAGTCGCAGCGAACTTGCACAATACATCGCTGACGACGAGGACAAACGTTGGTACAAGGAAAAGAAGGAAGATATCAAAGATCTCACAAGGGATCTCATCAATGATCCATTCCAGATCATGAAGAAAGATCCTTCCAACCCAGAGCTCATGAAACCGACGGACGTGAAAGAGCTTGCTCTTCGTGTAGCACAGCATGAGAAGCTTTTGCTTGCTCTTGCATATTGCTACATTTACGAGAACAATAAGTAAAATCAATGAATAGGTCGAGTTTAAGTATTGGATCACTGACCGATTGGCACTCCAATATGCGAACCCGACATATACACAAAAAGAAGTTTGGAGTTGATATCACCAAACTTCTTTTTTTACCGTAATACGTTCATTTAACAATGATGTAAAAATATCTAATGTAAAAGAGGTGAAATCGAAATGCGAATTCCACGTATTGACCATTATGATACTTCTATGGAAGAAGAAACCATAGAAGTTTCCGACTTCCAATTTGAACCGAGACATTATGACCTAGGAAATGATAAGCAAAAGTTCAAATATATTTCTACAATTGAACGGATGTGCCGTTCATCCAAAGAATACAAAGATTTGATTGCTTACTTGCGAAATTCCCTTGGGATGAGTTTCTGTTCCTTCTTCCATAAAGTCAATCAAAAGAATTTCGATAAAGCTCGGATTCGTATTGAAATTCATCATGAGCCGTTTACTCTCTATGATATCGTAGCTGTAGTTTTGAATCATCGTCTTGATGAAGGAGAAGATCATGACATGCTAACCATTTGTGATGAAGTCATGAAACTTCATTATATGGGTTATGTAGGATTGATTCCTCTTTCCACTACGGTACATGAGTTGGTTCATTCTGGAAAATTGTTTATTCCCTTGCAGTTCATTGATATCGGTTTCAATAACTTTTATAATATATATAAAGAAACGATCAAAGGAATGGATGGACTTTGCGATATGTTACAGGCAAAGGTTGCATTGAGTAAGCAATTTGAAGAGAACCCGGATGAGTTTATGGCAATTCTCAAGAAGAAGTATATTTACGTTGTGAATGATGGATACGATAGTATTCCGGATAAGATCATAAAGTAAAAGAGTTCTTCAGCCTTTCGAGTATATATTATATACTTAATAAAATGGATCAAGCAGACTAGAACTGCTTGATCCATCGTTCCCGAACTAGGAACAGAAAGGCTGGTGAGTCCCATGACTAAGGAATCCCCTTGGGAGAAGTTACTCCCAAATGAAAAACTTGTCCCCACAAGTTTGACAAAACAGGCGATCCTTGATTGTGCTGACGTTCTGCGTACGCATAAAATGATTCGCCTGATTCCTGGATGGTGTAAATAACACTATTTAGGAAATGAAGGAAGAAGTATTTCTAGTATGCTTCTTTCTTTTTTGTTGCCTGATATTTCAAAATAAATTTGGAATATATATCATACCTTAGAATTAATGGCCCGTAACATTAGTTCTATTTTGGTATTTTAATTTGAAAGGATATGTGATTTACAATGGCAAAATATATTATGAATGCGGTCTCTGGTAACATGTTCGATCTCAGCAAGGAATTCGATCTTTGCTGGAAGCCATTGAGCTTGAACGATGTTAAGAAACTTCTGAAACAGGGGGACTGGAAGTCCGTGCTCGGGCACGATGACATCGCAAATCTTTTGAGTGAAATGACCGGTTATCATCTTGAGAAAAACCGTGTCAATAATACGCTCGAATTCGGTGATAGTGCAATTCTTGCACAGTACAAAGGGCCGAGACTCGAAGAGGGAGCGACGAAGCTTCCGAAAGGTGCAACTATCCAGTTTGCACTCGTGTATCCCGCAGAGCATATTAGCCGCCAATATATTGGCAACGGTGAAACGCTCGAAGGATAAATAAAAAGAAGTCTATGCGGGTAGACTTCTTTTTTATTACAATCAGTTTTATTTTTTTTTTGAGTATATATTATTACTGAAGTAAACCGCATGCATCATAAAAGGAGGGATTAACATGCAAGTTTACTATGGCGTAATCTCGGATCTCCCTATGGGTATTGACAGGGAGATCGTCGGCTACAAAGTCGTCAGCCAAACGGGAGAGAGCATGTTCAATAGCTATGAATCGGCTGTTGAATATGCACGCAAGGCAGAATGGGCCTATGTATATGAGGTCTATTCTTGCCATGATCTCGATCGAGATGTTCCAGACTGGGAAGAAGAAGGCGATTGTGTATTTGAATATGAAAACACATGGTTTGACGAGTGAAAAAAAGAAGTTGGCAAAGGAGGTGAATCTCGCCAACTTCTTTTTTTTTCTTATCGGTAACTCCAATTGACCATATTTTTTTCTAGATCTAGGATTTGATTATCTGTACTATGGAATTTCTTACTGAGATCAATATAACGATTGATCTTATCAATGTAAAGATCATCTAAACCATCATGATATTTCAGTAGAAATCTTCCAATGTTTCCAAGTCCTTGATTCAGGTTGATAAAGATCTCTCCCGTATCAATCAGTTGATGGACTGTTTTACTCAACACCACGAGTTGAATATTTCCTTGGAGATGTTCTTCTAATACGATTCTTGCAACTTTAAACGTTGTGATTTCTGGATCTTTTTTCTTCATGAGATAATTCGTTACGATGGCACAATAGTCGAATAATGTTAGCATGGGTCCATGATGAATTTCCAAGGTAGCATCAAATCGACTAATATTTCCAAGTACCTGGCAATGATCCATATGTGCTTCTCGGATCATAGAAACGATATTATCATAGTCTGGATGTTTCCTGATGAGATGCTCACATTCTCTCACAAATTTCACAAACTTATCCATTTGCATGAGGTAATCTTCATCTTTATAATAGGATAACTCAGAAAAAATATCCAAGTCGGATGTAAGTGTAGGATTTTCTGTTTGATCCGTATAGGTGACTCCCATAATAGAAGACCTCCTTTTTATTACCTTGTGAAATCATATTCCATGTGACATTCGGGTAAAAAAGAAAGGAAGATATCTAAGATGAGTTTTTGGATGATATTCTTTGCAGTGCTATTAGCTATCCTAGTAGCAACTGCATTGAAATTGATCATTAGTATGATCTTTGCAAAAACAAACGCTCCAAATCCCATGATGGTTCCTGGACCAAAACCGCAGATTACGGATGTATTATCCGAGCTTACCATGCTCATTCGATTAGAGTGTGTTGGATGCATTGATATTCCGCAATCGGTTAAAGCGATTCCACTCATTACAGATTTCCATGATATCCAAATGGAGATCATTCATAATGTAGTAGAATCCCTTAGTACAGGTTTTTGGCTCTATGCAAATCGGGCTGGATTAACACGAAAATACATTGTTACGTACATCACCAGGCAGACACATGCAGAATTGCTAGATTTTATGGATAAGCATAATTATTCCATGACTTCTCCGAATGGTGACGCAGAAAAATAATTTTATAAACACATAATACTATTATTTTTTATATGAGGTGAATACTAAGTGGAAGATTTAAGTAAATACCCCAGAACACTGACTTCAAGAGAAGACTATGATTACATACGAGAGAATTTCCCTATGGAATATTGGTTAACCGATTATCAGCAGTTAATCGATGATTCCATTGAAGTAGTTCCTATTTTCGTTTGTGATAAGGTTCACATTAAAAAAGGAAAACATGCAGAGATCATCAAAGTTCATCGTGTAAAAGAATCGGAAAAGAAATCTCTTACGGAACTGGTAAAAGATAATCCGGGTATTTCGTTGTACTTCGATGAATCGAAGTATCCATACACAGATCTTCGTGAGTATGAATTGGAGAATGGGTCTAAGAAATATATCTTAGTAAGAACACAAGAAAAGAAGGATTCCAAAGCAAAACGTCTTGGGATTGACTTAGATGATATCATATCCTATACGATTGGAATTGATCCTTCGATTTTGCATGAAGAGGTGAAAGAAAATGATGCAGGTGAAAGTACATCTGATTCTTCTGGGAATGAGTGAATTTCTCTATGTAGAAGGAAATGTTCCAGCAAGCTCACTGTTAATTCCCATGAGTCAGATCGTATCTATTGATGAAATGCTAGATGAAAACCAAGAAATATTTGTTCGGATATATTTTGGTAGTTTAGAGAGTAAACTTGATCTTACTGGATATACCATGAAGCAATTCATTGAAGAATTGCAGGGTCCCGTTGAAAATGCGACGAAGAAAGTAAAAGAAGAAATAGAGAAAGGAATGAAACTAAATGACGGTTACAAAGAAATTAGAAAATGGGGAAAAGAAGGAGTCAAATGGAACCCCTCAGGAAAATACCGTTAAGATTCTCACAGAGAAAGAAATGAGTAAGAACTGGGAGAAACTTGATCATCATGAATGCTGTCTGTATCAGAAATTCTCTGTAGAGTTTCTGAAGAAGCATGAAAAGACGATTGATTGGAAAGCTCTTACGATTAATCCGAATCTTACCATTGAGATTTTGGATGCATTCCCAAAGAAGATTGATTGGATTTCTCTGTGTGTGAATGAGAAGCCTCTTGCAGATACGATTATCTATAACTATCGTAGAAATATCTATTGGCAGCTTCTTCTCCCTCATCGAATTATGGATATGAAACTTCTCGTATTCCTTTCGGAATTCTATAAGAAGTCTCGTGTGAAGAATATGCCGATGTTTTGGAAATCTGTTTCACGGTATGCAAAATTCGACATTGATTATGTAGATGAGTATCATCGGAAACTGGATTTCAAGGAAATGAGTTACAATCCATTTCTGGATAATGAAACGATTGATAAGTATTACGATAAGTTTGATCCGAAAGTTCTTCTTCGTATGAGAAGTCTTCAGCCGAAGATTCTCTTGAAGCATGAAGAATACTTCCGTCCTTATCTCAACTAAGATTTTCAATCGTTCTATGAAATATATATTATAATGATGGAGAGTCAAAAAGATCTCCATCATTATAATACTTTTAGAAGGAGGTTTTTACATGGCGATTACAAAGAAAGAACGGTATCGTTATCAGATGAAACGTGATCGCATGGAAGAGAAAGATTGGAAGGAGGAAAAGATTGATAAGAAACTTCGTGAAGCATTTCAGCGTTTGAATCGTAGAGATTTTTATGAGTTCTATACAGATCCTGACACAAGATCGTATGAGAACTTTTTGAATTTCCTCACGATTCTCACAAAGAAGTTAGAGAGTTTCTATGGGAAGAAAAAGAAATACAAGAAGGATGAAGTCCAAGAGCTTTTGGAAACATTCTTCCGGGGAATTTCTGAACGTGGTTGTAAGACTATGAAAGCCATGGATAAGGCATTGAAGAAGACCGATGATCCAGATCTCTGCTCTTTCCCGTTCAATGGCTTAATGAAGTCAAAGATCTTCCATAGCTACAATCATAGTAGCTCGGTAGATCAGAGTTACAGCTTAGAAGATTCTTTTAACCAAGGTGGTTTTGGATATGATTACTAAGTACATGGAGTTCCAAGAATCCTCCGAAAATGATTCTTGGTGGAGCGGAAGATAAGCATTTTAATCACTCGGATTTCAACGATGACTATTTCCATATTTGGCCGTAAAGTATAGTAATAGAATTTAAAAGGTTCTATTACTATACTTTAATTATATTCATATAGAAGAATTTCTTAGGAGGAAACAAAATTGGCTAGAACGAAAAAGAATGAAGAAATCTCTCTGGATGTTATTGTTCCGGAAGAGAAGAAATCCAGTCCTTTGTTTGGTGCTCTCTTGAGTTTCTTGAAGAATGATGATGCATCAGATTTCATCTTTTCGACTCTCAAGAGTACAATTCCTGACCTTACGTCTGGCATGATCAAACCAGTTGATTTCTTCTTCAATGAGAAGGATAACTCCATGCATTGTTTGTTCGATATCAAGGTGTCGGATGAAAGCATTTACCATGTGGAGATTTCGATTCTCAAGAAGAAGGATCATATCAAATATGCTCTGGCAGTGGATAATGATCAGACGAAGTATAAGGTAAGTTTTGAACAGACGGAGTGGGCAAGCCTCCGTGAAGATGATAAGTAAAGGAGTTTCATTATGTCAAAGAAACGTAAGAAAAACATCGGCGATAAAATCCTGAAGTTTGCAAAGAAGAATGCAAAGCATGAGTCTGCCTCAGAAGCAGCAAAGAAAGAAGAATACGAAGAAGAAATGGAATTTGACAACTCCATGGCTCGGAAGAGTATTTACTCCGTATATGCTTCTGCATTGGAAAACCCAGGAGATATTGCTTCCTACTTCGGTGATCCAGAAAAAGATGCTGCAAAATTCTTGCGTCTGATTATGGAGCAGAAATATGCGAAGGTGAAAGTTGAGCGTATTCGTCTTACTGAGGTTGCTTTCGACAAGAAGACGGGAAAACTTACAGTTAAATTAAACGTGGTTTATCCATTCAACGATGATAGCTACTTGGACGGATATGATTATATTGAAGCAAATATGATCACGAAGAAAAACACCAACTATGTTGATGTATTGGTTTGTGAACGTGCAAAGAATACTCTTTTTAAAGGAGAATTCCCAGTGCGCAAAGATAGCTGATTCTAAACAGTAATGTAAGGTCAGCTATTATAGGCCATATATACTCCGATAAAAAAGTAAAGCAACAAACCTTGCTTTACTTTTTTATTTCTGAAAGGTGGAAATATATTATGTTTGATTTCCTGATTCCAAGTTTAATTGTAATTAATACGATTCTTCTATTGATTTTTGGATATCTATATTTCAATTTTGCAAGAGCAACTTCTCATGTGGTAATTGATATTGCTCAGCAAGTACGAAAATTAGTAGAAGACGTAGTTATGTTTAATGAAGCAAAATCGCAGGGGTTTATTGCTCCAACAAAACCAGATATGGATGGTTTAAACATCCAGTGTTGTAACTGTGGAAAACGCATGACAAATGCAGAAGACCATAACTATCAAATGGGTTCTGATGATTATGGCGTGAAATTAATTTGTAGTGAATGTGGATATAAAGGCGTTCATTTTCAATACTTTAAGGATGAAAAACTGAAAATTATTATTATGCCAGTATTGAGTAAAAAATAAAATCATGCATACAATATAATATTAGACGGAGCGGTACTCAAGCGGTCGAAGAGGTCAGTCTTGAAAACTGAGAGACCATTCATTTGGTGCGTGGGTTCGAATCCTACTCGCTCCGCCATTTTATTCTGGCGTAGTTTAATGGTAAAGCACTTCCCCTCCAAGGAAGATTTGTGGGTTCAATCCCCATCGCCAGATCCATTTTATAGCCCTTTAGCCAAGTTGGTAAAGGCATAGCGCTTTGACCGCTAGATCGCTGGTTCGATCCCAGCAAGGGTTGCCATTTTAGGGTCATAGTTTAATGGTAGAACAACGGTCTCCAAAACCGTTAGTCATCGTTCGAGTCGATGTGATCCTGCACACATGCCCCAATTAAGGGACTTTATATATGTTAGATGGTAATTTCATTTTGTTTGACAAATTTCTGAACCGCTCTTTGCTCATGGATCTCAGAAATACTCCCTTTCATGAAATTACTTTCTATAAAAAGATTCTATACAGTATTGGAGAATACTGTATAGAATCTTTTATCGTTTATCCTTTTTCATACATATCTTTCAACTGATGTTTCAACTCTACAAGGAGTTTCTGTGAAAACATCGTTGGAAGAATACCAATCGTTTGACGTGCAAGAACCGATGTTGCAGGAATGCAAGACTCAATTGGCTCATTTGGACGATCAAGAGTATAGGGAGCTTGATCATCTGGAATGACCAAGGCTACTGTTCCTTTCAAGGCCAGATGATGAGCCATTTTGTCACCAGGTTTCATATTATCAGTAAATTTGATATAGAACTCAATGATGACTCCGTGTTCAATCTTATATCCTTTGACAGCACCTGCTGCATTTGGTTTTACAGGTCCATCAATCTCATAGAAGGTACTTCCTTGATCGGATGGATCGGTAATCTTATATTTCCGAATCAGTTTCTTCTTCTCACGAATTCCCTTCCAGTATTTATCAACGATACTACCAAGAGATTTCGAGAGATCAGAGATTTCTTCTGTGCTATAGATGCGAATCTCATCTACAACCCCAGAGTATTTTGAGCTCAACGTATTCTTTGCCATGGATTTAATATCTTCCCGAAGATCTTTACCAATACCACGGAGCAAGCGGTTTACGGATTCTTCATCTGCGGATTGCTCATACGTAATTAATGGCTGACCAACGAGAATCTTATCTCCGACGTTTACAATCTGGGATACCGTAGCATTCGGACCAAGAATGAGATGCTTTTGCATAACCATCTCCGTTCCCATACGTTTACTTAAACCTTCCGTAATCATATTGGAATCTTCAAAGGTCGCAAATGAACTCATAATGGCAATCTTAGAAAGCGTACCAAGATTGAACTTGGCTCCATCATAATGATAGCTATAGTAATCCTTATTCTGTGCGAGAATATCATCTTTCTTAAAACGTTGACCTACCTTATACATAGGCAACATCTTATTTTCCAGATAGAATCCACCACCGGCATTCTTCACCATAATGCCATTCAGATTAATGGCTTCATATTTCCCATTCTTATATTCTGCTACCATCATATTCGTCTTTTTATCAAATTCCACAATTTTACCATCGTCCTGTGCTTTAATGACAAAGTCTTTCGATGCCATATAAGGCATCGCTTTTTCAATGCCAGTAGATAACAGAACCGGGCACATATCTTTTACTGGAATCAAATGTTTCGTTGTATTCACATGGGTCGTTAATCCATGCAGTTCTCTTATGAACTTCTATATGTCACCATATAGTCCAGACTATATCTTTATTCCTATTACTAGGAATTGCTCCATTTCGATTTAAGGGATTTTCACCCACTCACTTGAGCCCTACTCCTATTGCCGAATTTCACGGCTCCATTTGGATAGTCGTTGAACCTTCTCTTTCGAGCTTGGCTGCTGATTGTCTCTTTTTAAATAGAGAGTTCCCAGCAATTAAGAGCTAGGAGAATCATAGATTACTCTATGAAACGAACTAAATTTAATTCTGCTTCGAGGCCATAGCGGTACGAATGGCATCATCCATGGTAACACCAATGCCATTCACAAGTTCCGAATAACCAAAGAGTTTCGTCTGATCCATTTGATCAGGAGATTCTTTGCAATCAATGAAACCTCTTGTATTGGTTACTTTCGGATCAATGGTCAATTCACGTACCACACCACAGTTTGCATCTGGAGATGTACTAATCGTCATACAGCCAATCATCGTTTGATCAAAGCAACGTTTTTCTTTTGTATAAGAACGTTCTAGGTTGATACCAGAAGGTCCTTTACATGTGATTGCACGTTCCTTTTCTTTTTCTGTGATTGGATTAATGATTGACACATCTTCTACGACGTTACTCGTCAAGATTTCTTTGATGATAGCATCTTTCGGTAACGAAATCTTTTCTGGTGTTGCATATTTTGCCTTACGTTTGTAATTGGAGTATGATGCAGAAAGTGCTTTATAGAGATAAGCACTAATCATTTCCAAGTTACGTACACGGAATTCTGTTAAGGAAAGTTCCGATGAGGAAGCATTATCCGACAGAAGATCGGACGCTGCAAGCATCAATTGTACGAAATCCGTAGGCAAATCCATTTGCTTTAAGATCTCTTCACTGATTGGATCAATCATATTATCATAATACGCATCCAAACCAGATGCCAATGCACGATTGCTATACTTCATATCAAAGAAATCCAAGTATGGCATTTGTGTATCGAAATCAGAATAGTTATATGCTTTCGTATCAATAAATGTCAATCCGCTCATAAGAAGAGAATGAGCCGTTGGAGTTAAGCTGTATACGAGATACCCATCTGCGAACTGAATGGCTGCTTGATCAACTCCAAGATCTCTCGGATTCTTATCCGTAAAATGATACTGAATACCTTCCTTATTCATGACGGTTGTTAAACCTTCAAAATAGCTAAGGAAGATAATACTCGGAATCATCTTATTCATAACCTTGCAAGCAGAATACATGAAACGCTTACCTGGTTTATCTTTTGGACCTTGAAGATCCCAGAAGTTCTTTCCAGTTTCTTTCTCATAGATATGAACGAATGTATCAATAGGTCCATTTAACGTTTCTTTTCCATCATCTTTTTCCGTTCCATCGGATTCAATGGGACAGACGTATGCTTTTATCTTTGCATTCTCACGTCCATCATAAACACAGTAAATGTATTTATCATCATTGATATCTTCCAGTTTCTTATCATGGCGAAGTTCATCATAGAACTTTTGATCAAACTTCAAACCGATTCCTTTTCCACGAATGGTAATCCCTGAGAATTCTTTTGCAAGAGAATCATACTCAATCGAAGTCATATGACCATTATTGACACCCATACCATTTCCTCGTTTTACCTTGAAAATGGCAGGATTATTTGCAATGATTTTCTTGAAGATCGTTACCTTCGGAGAAACTGTATCGCCTAAACGATATACAAAGATCTTATTATAGTTCGTGCAAACCTGAACACGATCCGCAGAGATTTTAATCAACGGTTTCAAAATCTGCTGATTGACGAATTGCTTTCTGTTACCAGCAAGATAGAGATAGTTGTTATCATAGACCTTAGGAATATCTACCGTGACACTGTGACGAACTCCATCTTCCGTCTGAAGTTTTACCGTCCAAGTTTCCTTCAGATCCATTGCAGTTGATGTATCTTCACGTTTGATGTTCGTAATCACAGCAGGAAGATTTTTCTTCTTATTCAGGGAACGAAATACATTGATGATATCCTTATCCTTGACGTTTTCATTATACGATTTATTGATGTTATCGAAACGAATTTTCTTTACGCTCTTATTTGGCGTAAAGAGTTTATCCGAGATATCGTCCGATTCAATCGTATAATCAATCTTTGAAGTATCTTCCAAATCTCCTAAGGAGATATTATCCAACTTCAGTTCTTTCTGTTTCTGACGAAGTGCTTGAAAACGTTTATTTTCCGGAGCTGTACGATTCATCTCCTGAAAATTCGTATCAATGGCTTTCTTCGCCAATTCCATCTCATCTTCAGTAAGTTCTTCATGTGTTTTGACAGGATCTTCCTCTGTAAGATCTGCCTTTGGTTCTTTTTTATCAACGATTGTAGTCGATGCAGGAGTAGGAACTGCACGAGGAGATGATTTATCTTCCTCTTCTTTTTCCTTCTGCTGAATCTTTTCAACTTCTTTTTCTTTCTCGATTTTCTCTTCTTCCGTTTCTGGAGAGAGATCCAAATTGATTTCTTTTGATTTGCATTTATTCATGCAAGAATAGAGTTTCATACTGATTTCTTTTTCCGTATGACTCATATCCCAGTAGAACAAACCAAACGTATCATCGAGAATAATCAATGTATAATCCTTTAATGGCTCTAAACCTTCAGGATCTTTCTTTAGGAGTTCATAAAACATTGAAATCGGATTCATCATCTTCTGATTAATGCTCATGACTTTCGAACGATTACTGGTACTAATTCCCCACGATTTCGTATCCAAAATCAGGTAACGGTGTTCATGGTTCAATCCAGCACAAACTGTTTTCAGGTAACGAGCAAGATGCCGCACATACGATTTGCAGAGTATGGGATAATTCTTTCCCTTAGAATGTTCCAAGAAAGCACTATTTACATCACTCGTATCCACAAAGATATTCTTATTACGAACTCCCGCTGGTTTCGTATAGAGTGTTAATTTGAGTTTCTTTACATCATTCGACAGTGTTGCGATTTCACTTGCATCCATCTTTTCACGGATGGTTGTTGTGAAGATCTTATCCGTATAACGAAACGGTTTATAATACCGAGCAAATTTAGAGTCTCGATACAGTAACAGATTCTTCAAGATATCTGAACACTGTGTTGGGTTTTTAATCAAGAGACCAATGAAAGTTCCTTCCAAAGGTTTCTTTGGATCATATGGGAGTCGGGTAAGTGTGGTCTTATATTTCAATTCACCATAGTCTTCCAGTTTATTCGCCATATGAGAATTCACCTCCTACAGAATATATGTAAACTCTTATAGTATTAGGGGAATGTCAAATCGATGAATTCGTTATAATATCTTATACTTCATCTACAAGATATTAGGAGGGAAGAAATCCCTCTTAGATAATTGAGATTACTTTGTTTTTGAGTCCCATTGGTTCTAAGACCATGCCTTGTTCCGTAGGATACTTGATATCTCGAAGGTAGATATGAAAATTTCGAACGACCATAAATGACGTAATTGTCAGTTATTGCAAAAACACATGTGTAGAGTGAGAATGGATTCATCCAAAATTCATACGTGGTTTGACGAGTTTGACACCGAATTCATTCTCACTTGCTATTATTCTACGTTATAACATCATTATTACCATAGAACGATTCATCGTTCTATGGTATATTTAATTTGAAGTTTGTACTAACATATCATTGAAGGAAATTCACAATTAACTCCTATTGAAGTCGCGTCTACAAATCCTTCAGGGGCTCCAGTTCTGTGTTTTCTTCGCGTCTCCTTTTGAACTATCCAAGGAATTTGAAATATAGAATTCCTTGGATATTTTTAATGGATTCAAAAATGGAATGAAGTATATATTATACTTCAGAATAAGTTTTTCACATATATTACAATCGAAGGGGTTGAATTACAAATGGTAATGAAACGATTGGATATCCGTATTTTCCATGGAAAGATTGAGGTATACCCAAAGGTTGGTGACATGAATGTTTCCTATAAGGATAACATCGCGTGTATCACAACTGGATCATGGTATATCGAAGTACGGAGAACAGCTACAATTATTAAGTGCAGTTCTAAAGCTATGGTAAAGAGACGGAATTTTCGGATTCATACAATTCAGGGAAGTCTCTTCCTGTACAATTCGACGAATGACTGGCACTGGAATTTCCGGAAGAAGAAATTACAACACCAATTGGATATGCTTCAGATTGATCGCATGGTTTATTTGAATGAACCATACTACGAAACGGAAACGGTCATGAAGAAAGAAAACAATAAGTTTATTCCATGCGAAATTGAAGGTGTTTATACACTTCAATATCGCAGTGATGCTATGGATTTGAACATAAAGAAGGATCATATTAAGATCCAAGATTATGCTGTTATTCCAGTAAAATTTACGTTTGAGAAATATCTTCTCTTGCGTACAACACCAAATCATCATGTGATTTATCTTCATCACTGCAAAATGAAAGATATTTTTGAAGAATTGACTTCAGCCATCCAAACCGATGGATTTGAAACAAAACCTTTGAAGGAGATTGAGGCACAGTGACACTTACAGAAATGCAGAAACAAATGGAAGATGAACGGATGGAATCTCATTGCTACGAAGATAACAATGCAGATACGGCTAAAGCGTTTATTCGTAAGAAAGTTATTCCTTGCTATATGAATTCTCCTTTCAAAACGAAAGGAAAAGATTTCATTGAACGGGAAATGGATTTGGTGACGAAGATTTTCCAATATACGGAGATTAAGAAGGATGTAACAGAAGTACGTCTTCTTATGGCAGCAGCATTCTATCCGATTTCTCTTGTATGGGAACAAGAACCAAAACTGAATCGTGGGAATATGGGATTCTGCTCTCAGAAGATTGTAAAGAACTATTGGGAAGATGAATTGATTCCGTATACTCATCATAATAAATATGCTCCAAGTTGGATTGATGGCATTTGTTATGCAGATGGAATTAATTCGAAGCGTTATCATATGTCAGCATATTCCATCTATGGAGAATTTGTACATGACGTATATCACTTGGCGAATATCATCAATATGGGGTTTGAGGATTATATGAAAGCATTAGAAGAAGACTATGCTCTTCTTTATCCGAAACGTAGCTCTGAGAAACTTCATTCGACGGCAATTAATCGTCTCCGTACACGTTATGGAATCAATGGGATTTACAGTATTGCAACGAAAGAGATTCGCAATTGCATTCCCATTCAGAATCGGTTCTTTGATTTTCAGAATTTCATTGAAAAAGAATATAAGAAACTCAACTAATGAGAAGAAATCTATGGTTTATTTCCATAGATTTCTTTTTTCTTGAATAGATTTTGCACAAGGTTGTAAGACCCATAAGAATGTGAGGTGATTGCTTTGGGAATTACATTTATGGAAGCATTAAAAAATGTATTCTCGTTTCATTCTGATCCAAACGACCCTAGTGGAAATCATACAATAGAGAATGATTCATCTCCGGATTCGAATGAGGAAAGTATCAAGGATGATGAGCAAGAAGAGCAATCATCAAAAGAAACGAAAGATATTCGTAGATGTGAACATTGTGGAGAAAAGATGGAATTGTATCGTTCCATTGATACATCGTTTCTTAGCATTGTGGTATTTCATTGCCCAAATTGTAATAATTACAGAGAGCTGGATTATGAAGTACCGTCGCAACGAGTATTGAAAACTATTGATCTCTATAATACAAAAAATCAATATATGTATTCTTTTGCAGATTCTTCTCTTGATCCGAATGTAAATAGTTTTAGTTTATACCAATTATGGGATATTTGTGGATGTATATGCTATCCAGCATATGTGAAGATTGGAGAGAATGAGGCAGCAAGGATGGTATTTATTCAAGCAACGGATCATCCAGAGAAATATGAAGCTCAACGAGCATTCATCGTCACTAGCAACAATATGATTGCCGAGATTATGCTCGGTAGATCATCGTTCGTATACTTCATATCAAATCCGTACCTGAGTAAAATTCCACATCCTGACTATATCTACGTATCTCTTCCAACGGAAATCAATCCATCCATTTCTACGGTCATGAATGTACGATATCGTATTACGAAACGTGATTTTGATGAAGATAATTACTGGATTGAGATGAACTTCGTAGAAGACTTTCCATTCCATTGTTTTGGGATTGAAGTAGAACTGAAGTTCATTCATAAGAAATCTCTTGGTGAACTTTCTACGATGGATTTGATTCACTCCATTCACTTGCGTGAGATTATTCTTGGGGAATCAGAAATTCAACTGAGTGAAGGATTCTATATACAATCTTCTCGTGTGACGAAAGTGAATCTCTTTGAAATTGCAACGAAGGTAATTCCACAGGATACAAGAAATCAAGTCTATAATGATATCTTACGTTTTGTGGATGCCATTGAGTGATTGAATAATTCATGGGATACTAACAATATCCTATGAATTATTCAATTCCTTGATAAAATATATATTATAACATGAGAGGAGTAATGAAATTACAATGTTAGGTGTTATGTTACTTTGTATTGGTGTCGTTAGTATATTTCTTGCATACGTAACCCATGATAGTTATTACTTCAAGGGAATGGATCGTGCGCAAGGAATTTGTTTCGCCATTGGAATATTATCTGCCTTTGGGTTTGCATATTACGTCGTAAATTTCTTTATGGAATTTTAAACACCCAAAGACATCATGATAGAAATTTTAGTTTACGTGTTTCAAAAGGAGGAAATGTATAATGTTTAATGCAAATGCCGTAAGAACACCAGCTCAATCAGTGAATACAAATGGTATTCAGTTTTATGCTGATGCATCTACACTCAATCTAAACTTTTGGTCTACGACAGTCGTAGCAAAAATTGCTCCGGCAAAACCTCAGGCAGAGCGTACGGAAGGTACCAGATATTATGATTATCAGCAGGCAATTCGTATGACACTTCCTGCTGATAAAGCAGTTGCCCTTGGCCATTTGATCGAGGATAAAATCATTCCAGCATGTGAAAAAGGTGAAGCAGCTCATGTAGGTCTGGTCAGCTCTAAAGTAAACATGATCTACGTTTCTACAGGTGTGGATGAAACCGGTTCGGTTAATCCGATGGTCAGTATTTTTAATAATATTGATGAATCGAAGAAAGCCGGGAAGGCTTTGACCTTTGTATTCCAGAAACGTAGGTTGTTTAGCAAGTACAATCCTGAAACGGGCGAATCCGATTATGATGATACCCCAATGATGGAATTACAGGCACTCGCAGATTTCCTGAAGAATTCTATTCTTCTGTTTGGGCATACTGCTCATGCAAGCAACTATTACAATGCGGATGCAAACTTCAAGCGTGATGATTTCATCAATCAGGCAGCATCGCGTATGAATTTTACGGTTCAACAGCCGGTTCATTATGCATCTCGTCAGGCACAGAAAGATCCGTGGTCGAGTGATAATAGTGCATCGAATCAGGAGAATGCAGCTCCTGTAAGCAGTGCTTCTTCGATGGATGATATTTCTGGTCTGCTTTGATACTATAACGAAAGAAAGTAAGCAACGGATTGCTTACTTTCTTTTTTATCCTTAGTAACGAAATGATAAAAGGAAGTGAGTTTGATTGGAAGTACAGAATGTTCCACGAACCATTGAACTTCGAAAAGCGAATGTTCTCTTTGAATATGATCATGTATTAAAAGATCCGGATGCTTTCATCTTGAAAACGGTTGCAATACATTACCCGAAGAAATTCGCTGAGTATATCAATATTCCAAAGATTAATACAATGACGTATGATACGTTATCTTCTGAATTAGTTCTACGGAGAGAAGAAGATGTATTGAAATGGGCGTCATTAAAGCCGTTTGATTTTCAAAAGAACTATGAATATCTATATAAGAAGTTCAAGAATATGTATCGAGATTCTAGAGAACTATCTATGTATGGATCTGTAAGGACGTTTTCCCATGCATACTGTATTGGTAGTGTTTATATATGGAATCGTACAGATGATATTCGTCAACGATTAGATTTAGTGAATGCCGTAGGGAAAAGTGAAGTCATCAAATACGTCACAGGGCCATTAGATAAAGTAATTCGTCAGTTAAAACCGAGCATGGTATATCACCATTCTGCAAAAGTAGTCGCTGATTTGAATGAATATGAAGATTTTCCAAATACCTATTTTGCAGTTGCGAACTATCAATATAACTTCGAAGATAACAGTACATTTTACTTGAAGTATGATCTTCCAAAACGGAAGAATATTACGATCTTTCGAGTGATGGATGCAAAGAATGCAAACCTTTATAGAGGGTAATTTTTACCCTATTTGACATCAATGTATATGTTACATATAAAGCTTTTAGGAGGAAGAATGCAATGCAGAATACGAAAACAGATGTCGTTGAAAAACGTATTACAGAACTTGCAGAAGAATATCCTTGCAATGTAATTACGAACGAAGTATTCCAAGAAAGAATCCGTGATATTTTTAATCTTCTGGCAAATATCGTAGGACGAACGGTTGGTCCTTACGGTGCCGCTACGATGATTGAAGAGATGGGTGCTTACCATATGACCAAGGATGGTTTTACGGTACTGAAGAACATTCACTTCGATAACCGTAAGGATAATACCATTCTCAATTTGATCCTCACGATTTCACATCAAATGGTGATGAAGGTTGGTGATGGATCTACAACGGCGATTCTTGCTGCACATGAATTTTTGGATCTTCTTCGGAAGAATGATGTCCTGAAAGGAATTCGTCCGAAGGATATTCAGGATTATATAAAAGAGTATGTGGATCTTCTCTGTGAAGAAATTCAAAAGAATGCGATTCAGATCACAGATGAGAACTACGTCGATGTAATGGAAAAGATCGCTCGTGTAGCAACGAATGATAATGATGAATATACAGAGTTCATCAAAGAGATCTATGAGAAGTCTGGCCGTGATACGACGATCAGTAAACGTATGTCTCTGACCGATAAAGCGAAGTATGAGATCATGGATGATATGTTTTATATCCGTGGTACATACATTGATAAGGTTTATTGTAATTCGGAAGGTGGAGCAAAGTGCAACATCGTTCATCCGAATGTACTTCTCTTTAACTTCACTCTTGGGAATGAGCATTGGGATATGGTGAAGCTTGCTCTTTCCTATATGATGAAGAATAAACCCGGGGAACGTCTCGTTATCATTGCTCCGAACTATGATCAGTATTTCATGGATAAGCTTCGTAGTGATGCACAGGATTTCATTACTGCTTATAATGAAGAGAATTCTGGTGGTGGAGCAATTCCGTTCCCGATGGTATTTGCGAGGAATCCTTATTATCATCCGGTAGAGCGTCCGATCTTTGAAGATCTTGCTCCTTTCCTGGGTACGAGAATTGTGAATCCGTTTGATGCAGAAGAGATTGGTAAACTCATTACAGAGTATTACAAAGTTGCTTCTACGTATCAGCAGGCAGTAGATTCTCAGAAGAAAGCCGATCAGATGTATCGGGAACAGATGAATGTTGCTGTTGCCAATGGAAAGAACCCGAATACGATTGAACGTGTTCATGTTACCATTCCTGACGACGATGGGCAGGGTCTTCGCAAAGAACTCGAAGAGAAGATGGGTAAATTCTTCGGTACTTGTGATGATATCTCCATTGGTAATGAGAACATTGAGTTCCATGGATTCTCTCATATCAATCAGTCTCTCGTTGATACTCACATCCTTGATGCAAAGGATCAGTATCAGAAAGAACTGGATGAGATTGAAAACCAGCGTTATATTACCAAGAACTATATCAATGCAAAAGAACGTCTCGCACGTATTGCTTGTAAGTCAGCAATGATTTACGTCGGCGGTCATTCGGATCTGGAGAAGAAGATGAATGATGATTCTCTGGATGATGCCATTCGTGCTTGCCAGTCTGCATTGAACTATGGTTATAACCTTGGCAATAACATTGCAATTTTCCGTGCAATTGATACAGTTCAGCCGAAACTGACGACGGATATCATGAAATCAATTTCGGAGACGATGTGCCAAGCATTTGTGCATGTCATCAATACGGTTCATTGCAATAAGTTCGGTGATGATTTCCCTGCGGATAAAACGCAGTATATCATTGATGAATCGCTTCGTACGAATAAGTGTTTCGATCTGAATACAGAGAAATACACGAAAGATATCATTAACTCTTGCCGTACGGATATTGAAATTCTCAAAGGTGCAATTAGCATCGTTGGTACGATTCTCTCGGCAAATCAGTATATTGCTGCGGATATTCAGACGGGTAAGAATACAAAGTGAGCATTGTTTAATTGAAAATAAAATTTTAGCTAACAGCATTATATCGGAAAATGAATGCAATTTTCCGATATAATGCATTTTTTGTTTTGAAATTTGGAAAGGTGGGATTTTTATATGCCATTCGTTCCACCCATCCTCGAAAATGTCGTTATGGATCCTAGTAAATTTGGTGGTCCAGCAACATTTCGTGGATTGGTACAAAGAAATCATTATGTGAAACGATATCAAGACTATCTGCGAAAGAATAAAACGATCGTAATGAATATCTATTACGATAAGGATGATCAGCAGGAAAAAGAAGTGTTCTATCACTTTCAGTTTCCTTCTGATGCAAATCCACAAGTGATTTATGATGTCGTTTTACGGTTTTATGCGCCGAACTCGGTTGTGCGCGAGGAAGAAACCTTGCGGAATTATAAGATTCAAATCTTCTCTAATTCACCGGGTTTTACGTTTCAATTTGCTTATGCATATAATAAGAGGAAACTTTTGATTGAAGATTTACGGAATAAATTTTCTCCGAATGTCTTAGAGAAAGAACCTCAAAAAACAAATCCAAACAACGCAATTGGATATGATTATACGGTATTCTTTGCTTTGTATCATCTTCATATCAATCAAGATTACCTGAAGAAAGCAGTGATTGCTGCTTATGCTGGTGATATTGATAAATTTGAAATGGATGAGATTCCTACCGCAGCTACGGTATATCAACGACGTTCTCAGAAGCAATTGATTGATTTTGATCGGATTAAAAAGAAGGCTGAAAGATTTGGTGATAAAGTACAGAAGAAGATTGAAAAAATCGTTACGCCATTTCTTCCAGGAACAAATCGATCAAATCATCAAAGAAAACATGGAGCATTGAATGGTAATGGGGGAACCAAATCGAGAAAAGGTACAACTACTACCAAAGCTCAGAAAGCATCCAAAGCTGTAAGAAAGCATGGATATTTCAAATAGCGTTTGGCGTATATATTATATTTCCAAGGTAAAGAAGAGTTTCAAAAGAAGACGTTGGAGGTTATGACATGGAGGAGAAAAAATCCTTAGATTTGTTACCTGTCAAAGAAGGAGTGATTCCAGTTGATACTTGGATCGGGGATGAAAAAGATCAAGTTGTCACATATGCAGGAAAATCTGTGGTCATTCCTTTTGATAAATTAATTGATCAGTTGCACAGTGATGCATTGAATGTATTCTTTGTGAGCTATAAAGATAGCTATGTAAAGAAATTTGATCAGATTACGAAGTACATCAATTACTTCATTAAGTATTATGACGATGATAACGAATTGATCATGAACTACTTGCATTGCAAGTACATGATTGATAGTCGGAAAACAAATCCAAGTCGTACAACGATGATTAAGTTCATCTATAAGTATTTCGTTACAAAAACGATGTACGAAAAGGTGAAACGTTTTGTTGAAGATAACTATCGTATCGACTTGGCACAGAATAAAGAGCCTGGAAAGGATTATCAAGAATCCTTGGAGTTTACGAATAAACATGCAAAAATTCTCATGTTAATTTCGACATTCATAAAATTCTTGATTCCTTTGGTCATGCATTATGTAAGCATTGTCAAAGGAAAACCTGAGGTAAAGAAACTGATTCTCTATTATCGTCCACTCTTTGATTTGACCTATAAGGTCGAAGGAGTGAACCTTTATGCGAAACTGTTTCATAGTATTCAGGTGAAAGTAAACTTCAATGAGAATAATAACCCTGCCATCTGGGCAAAGTATGAAGCTACTTCGGTAGATCCTGTATCCTACGCAGAAGAGCTTCTGGATAAGAACTTGATTATTGATAACGTATTCAAATACGTTTTTGATAAATCCATTGTAGCATTTAACAGTGTAATTTTAAAGACACAGTTGGAATATCGTTGCATTAAGAACTTCGGTTTGAATATGCAAGAAATCAGTACGGATCGTGATTCCGATGGCTTATCCTATATGGATAAACTGGAAATGGATAGTATCAAGATTGATGAGAATAATATCCTGCTCAGTAAAGTCAATATCAAAAACACGATCAAACGGATCAAGAAGAAAACACATATTAAGATCTCCAAGGAAGAGATTGAGTTTTATAAGAAGAATATGAAAGTATCGAAGATCGGGAAGTCTTTGGTATTCTCATATTACTCAAAGATTTTCCATGGATTCCAAGATCTCAATAGTATTACGTTAAAGAAATACATTGAGCTCATGATTCTTATGAAACGTCGCTTGGAGTGCAATGGGTATATTTATTTACCTCAGGTCATTTCAGCAAATGTTCTTGGACGTGCAGTGAATCGTCTGAGCCATAATGCGAAACGTATTTCTCGTATTGAAGAAACTGCTACGTATCAGAATCTTCAGAGAAATAAGTATCCATCTTTAGTGGATGCCAATGAGAATAATCTTTTGGATAAGAAGAAGGCTAGGAATCTGATTTTGAGTCCTTTGATTACCATTGAGAATACAGCATTTGGTTTCGTCGATTACGATGAACCGAAGAAACTCAATAAGGTGATTCGTTTCGACTATGATATTCTTGCACAAGAGTTCATGGATTTCATTAACTCGATTTAACAATTGACTTTGAAAATCTCTTTAGACTACAGAATATTAGTTTAAAGAGATTTTCATTTTTTGATTGGAATATATATTATTTTACTAAGAAAGGAAAGTGATAAAAATTGATCAGTGAATTAGAAAGAAATCTTGCTCGACTCTCGTTAATCGAAGAGAAGTTTGAATATACCGATGCAAAGTTAAAGAAGATGCGTCATTTAAGTCAGAAATTAGTAAGTCGGGTGAGATACGTTATAAAGAATCTGGATATCCAACCGAAGATTTATCCAACGCCAAGAGGAAGTCTTCGGATACAATATGAACCAAAGGATGATTCATATTATGAAGCAGAACTTTTCAAAGATGGAAAAGTATCGGTTATGGTAATTCCAGAGAATAAAGATTATGAAAATGCTATATTCTATGATTTTACAGATAGACCAAAGAAGTTAATTGATTCTATGAATCAATTTGCAAGAGAGCGTGAAATTGATGGAGATTAAACCCATTATCGAAGCATTACTCAATACACCATATGCAAAGGTCAATGATCCAGAGCATCTTTATGTAAGATGCCCGTTGTGTGGAGATTCCATGAAACATCAAGATGGAGCTCATTGTGGAATTTGGATTCGTCCAGGACAACCATTGATTTACCATTGCTGGATTTGTGAAGAATCCGGGATTGTGAATACAAGTTTCATGGAAAGCCTTGGGATTACAAATGGTTCAGTTTTAAATGATTTGAATCTCTTGAATCGAGCTGGTATGAAAGGTGCAAAGTTACAGAGTACCTTTCATATGAGAACGAAAGATTGGAATCCTAGTATTCCAGTGATTCAAGATACAAAAAATAATCAAGAGAAACTGGAATACATGAGAAGTCGTTTAGGAATTCCATTTACATATAAATCCTTGGAAGGATTACGTATCATCTTTTCATTGGATGATTTCTTGAAGTTGAATCATCTAAGGATTCATCCAAAATATCAGAAGTCAAGATTCTTCTTGAATCGAGATTATGTAGGGTTTTTATCAACGACGAAGGATATGATTACTTTCCGTAATATACGGGATAGTAAATACCGGTATATCAAGTATCCAGTGTTTGAAAATAATCCATTAGAGATGCAGAGTTATACGCTTCCATCTCAGGTGAATATGTTAGAACCAAGTGTAGATTTACACTTGGCAGAAGGAACCTTTGATATCTTAGGAGTATTCTTCCATATTCAACATGCGAACCTAAAGAATCAAATCTATAGTTCTGTATGTGGAAGTGCCTATAAAAAAACGATCCAATATTTCTTACGAAAAGGATTCTTAACCAATCTGAATATTCACATTTATTCGGATCGAGATAAAGATCTAGATTTCTATAGAAATATATATTATGATTATGCAGAATGGTTTCGTTCATTTCATGTATATTACAATATGAAATCGAAGGATACTGGAGTAACCAAAGATGAAATTGAGGAGGTTGAATCCGTTTGGAACCACAACTGAAGAAATTGATTAGCGACATTAAGCATCAAACAAGAGCTGCTTATGAATTGATCAATGGATGGATTAATCCAACCGTCAAGTGTAATAAGCTGACGTTTAAGAATCGAACGATTAAAATCGTTTATGATGACGTAGATTCGTATAATGCATGTGTAGGGTTTGCAAAGACTACAAGTATCGTCATCAATGCAAATGATATTGCAGATATCTTTGTGAACTATCAGGATCAGATGACCGATGAAGATCGATTTGGATATCTGATTCTGAACGTAGCACATGAATTATCTCATCTGCAACAGAAAGGTGTGTATCGTCATCATGGAAAGAATATCTATGATATTGAATGGAGTAACGAACTGAATGCAAGAGCATTTGTTGTTAAGAATAAACCAGCATTGGAACAAATGCTTCGGAAACCATTTGATATTAGTATGGCAGTTCAACTCTGCGCATATAATGATATTCATATGAAGGCAAAAGATAGTACATATCATGCAGTAAGAGATATACGTGAGAAACTCTATGATGTAATGCATCTCTTCTATCTGGATTTGGAGAAGTTTGAGAAAACACAACCAAGTGATTATATGATTTACTTCAGAGTATTGAATCCATTCAGGGATAAGAACTCCATGAAAGTATTCCAGTTGCATCCAGACCGAGGAATGGAAGTGAAGGCATTCTTGAAATTCTTGGATGAAGATATCATGGATTTCTATAAATGGAATGTCGGTATTTCAAAAGAAGGAAAGCAATTGTATTATGATTTCATGCCAGAAGGAGCCTGTAAAGAAGGATGCATTATCACAATCAGACCCATTTTTGATGAAGACGTTGTGCCTTTCCTTGGAGATGCATTGCTGTTAAAAGAAGATTAACGGAAAGAAATCCTGAGTTTATGATGGTCAGGATTTCTTTTTTTTCTCTCTTATACCCATTGACAACATTTTAATGCAATAAATACCCTTATAGAAAGGAGATTTTAACGAATGGCTGTATTATTTTCAAGGCTTGTAGAGAATGAGACAAATCTCAAGCCTTCTGTACAAAGCCCATTGATTTATACAGAATCAGCTTGTTCCTTTGTAACGAAGCATTATCTGGATACCAATGATGAATATAATAATATTCTCTTGGAGAATATGCGTACGTGTTATTTTGGATCGAAAGCTGAGATCCCTGAAATCATTACGGAAGGTTTTACCGATGCCATCAGCAATATCATTGCTTGGTTTAAGAAATGGCTGGTAAAATTCAAAAACTTCATTGTGAAGTGCATCCATAAGTTGATTGCTCTCTTTAAGACCGTTGGAAAAATGGTGGATAAATTTGAGGAAAGCCCGAAATATTTTACACCGTTCACGGTAGAAATGTATGAGTATACGATTCCTGATGATAGTTTGGCAACGAATACCATTGATGAGTATTTCGATATGGTTTTGAACTATGCATTGGAAATTGCCCATTCTACGAATAATTCCGTTGGAGCAGTTCTTGCAGAAGCGCGGGAAGCTACTTGCAGCGCAAAGCTGTTGGATATGTATCGTGGAAAGACGATTAAACAGGATTCTATCCCTGCATCGGAATATAAGGATGCTGTAAAACGGTATTTCCATAATGGTTCTGATTTGAAGAAGCAAATGGAAATCAATATGAATACGGCAACAACGATGTGCAAGAAGTTTAAGCAATTCCATCGTCTCTTGGAATCTGTGAAGAAGAATCGAATTGAGCTGGAAAAGAACTGCAACCTCTCGATGGCATTTATTCAGATGGAAAAAGAGCATTTTGTTTCTGTGGAAGCAAAGAAACTTGCAAAGTCTGGTAATCATGATGCTAATGATGTTGCTCTTCTGACGAAAATTGATCAGGCCCTTACGATTTATTTTGATCACGTAAATCTGACGGTTCGTAATATTCATCTCATCTTTGATAAGTATTATTCCATTAAGATTGATACACTCAAAGATGCCTTGAAGGATTATGGAAAAACGATTGATAAAGTTTACGTTCGTTCTAGGATGGAAGGGAGATGAATGGAAACATGAGTCGTTTAACAGCAAATTTAGTTTGCGGAGATACCCATGTAGATACATCTCTCATGGAATCTATAGATGAAGCAATGCTTGCATTGAATGAAGAAGATTCTTATCGCGCATTGAATGATCTCTCAGTAGAATGTGAACTTCTGACAGAAGCATACCATGCTGGTACGATGGATATGGAGTATATGCTTTATTCCTTGGAAGATGTACAAATTGGTGCAAATAGCAATAAGATCGTTCAACGTCAAACTACTGGTATCATCTCTCGTATTCAAGCTTATATTGATAAGATTATCACTTGGCTGACTAATACGATTGATAATTTTATCAGTAATATCTCAAATACTCTTACGGATAATGAGAACTTTATTCGTGAGAATAATGCTACCTTGCGTAATCTTCCACAGGAAGTTGTGGCTGATATTACGTTGCAAGTTATTCCGTATTGGAACTATGGAATTGACCAGCTTTTGACCGCTGGTGTTCTTCCGTATGATGGAAAGATGCAGCGTGAAGTAGAACAGATGATTCAGAATCCTACTGGATTCTTTACACAGTTCAAGCAGACAGTAAAATCGTTTGAAGATATTGCTGCACGTTGGTATCCTCAGGTTATGAAATTCGACCGGAAAGATTGGAAACATGCAGTTCAGATGTTCTATCTGAATGGTAATGAACCGGCTACTCAGCAATTCCAAAATCAGGATGCACAACAAGCATTAATTCGTATGTGCGATTATATGACGAAATATCGTACATATGTAGAATATGCAAAGCGTTCGGATGATGCTGCAAAACGCTTGATGCAAAAGATTCGTAAAGAATTGGATCAGCTTCGGGAAAATCAGAATCGTCTGAATCAACAAGCTCAGGATATCAAGAATTGGCAAGAAGAGAATAATGCTAAAAAAGGTGGCGGAGGAAAGAAATCTGCTGTTACAGCATCAGCATATTACTTCCCTCAGGATTATTACTCTGCTCTTGAAGGTAAAAGCCTGAAAGATACGGAATTTGCTACAATGCTTCCAACGTATGAGGCTGGCTTTGATGTCACCGATACAGCGGGAACTTCACAAGTTAATACGCCGCAGGTTCAAGATATTCAAAAACCAGAAGGTAAAAAAGGCAAAGTTAGAAAGGTTTTGAATAAGCAAGCGCAACAGAATCAGCAACAGACGAAAGAGAACGATGCTTCTCTTCAGGCTGCTTCTACTGCGAATAAAGCAATTCAAATTCTTGCATATCTTGCTGGTCAGCGTCTGAGTATTGTAAAGCAGATAGCAGATCATTATCGTACGATTATGAATCAGACGATGGATGCTCTCCGTACGTATAATCAAAATACTGCTCAATCTCGTCAGAATCAGCAGTATAATGATCAGCAACGTCAAAATCTTCAACGGAAACGTCAAGAAGAAATTGCTGAAATTAAGCATAATAAAGAGAAAGATATTGCAAGTCGAGGTCTTTTGGGAAGAATCAAAGGTCGCATGGGAAACTAAACCTTATAAAGAAGGATATGAGAAATTCATTCTCATATCCTTCTTTTTTTACTTATGCTCTTCTTTATACTGCTTCATCTGAGCTTCACGCTTTGCATGTGTAACCGCAAGATCATCTTCCTGCGTAATCACATTGTACTTAGGAATATCCAGACCAACGATATTACCAAGTGCATCATACTCAATGTTTTTTTCTGCCATTGTTTTCAGACTCCTTTACTTATTGGTGGATCCAAATCCACCGGTTCTGGTAGCTGTAACATCGTCATCATCCGTTACATAGTAACGTTGAATGATTCCTTGAGCATATGCTCTACCAGCTTCAATCTTGCAGCTACCATTAGTTCCTTCATTCTTAATATTTATCATTATGTGACCTTCGTTAGAAATATTTCCATAATAGTCAGCATCAATGATAGATACAATGTTAGGTTCTCTCAATGAGTAATCTCTCCCAAGAGAGGATCTTGGATAGATGGATAAGAAGAATGGAATATCAACGGAGTGATTTCCACTATCATATCTCCGTGCAGGTTTCCATTTAATTCCAGTGGGGATTGTAATGATTTCACCCGGATCAATTTTCAATGATACAGGCGCAAAGAAATCATATCCTGCACTAAATTTGGTTGCTCGTTGAGGAAGTTTGATATTCTCCCAAATGGAATGTAATTCATCTTCGTTATACTTTTCAATCAGATGGAAGAAATTCTCTGTACGAGAATTATCTTGCTTCTTTGCAGCAGTTATCCAAGTCTCTAAAGATACTTTCTCAAATCTCATCGTAAAGAGATTTTTACTATCTTTTCTAGAATATTTCTCAAGTACATCATCGTAGTCGTACATCTGTGTCCCTCCTAAGGTATTACTTATACTTTTTGTAATTTCGGTTGTGGAGTTTTACTTGGAAGCATCTTCTGCTGAGCAAGAATCTTCGCTTTCTGTATAGAAAGACTATCGGATTGCTTAATGACTTTATAGGATGGTACATTCACACCCTTGAGATTCCCAAGGCTATCGTAGTTATAGTTATTATTCTTTGGAATATTCTTAATACTACTAGATGCACCACCAGTGACATCAACCGTAGGAGAACTTAATGACTTTACTTTTGGTTGTGGTGTTGATGGTTTGAATCCGGAGCTATCGGTACCATTTGATCCAAGAGCACCGTCGCGAGATCCACCTGCTGCATTTGCTGTAACACTCTTATTTGTATCACTATTGACTGATGCATTACTCATCGTTTGCATATTCGTTGCAGATGCATCTTTTTTACTGGAAGCCGTATCTGTAGAAGCTTTCTCTTTGGAAGATGTATCTCCTCCAGAAGAAGCCTTAAATGCAAGAACATGCGTTCCCGTAATTTCCCAGTCATCACTCTTCTTACTAAGAATCACCTGAGAATTTTTCAAACGATAGAAACCGTTATTGGCTTGCATCTTCTCGTTATCAAATGTAAATACAAACTCTTTATTCGGGGTGAATGCATCATCATCATAGTCATAACAGCGTAATGTTGCCTGCTTACTCGATTCAACGACATCACTCATCAGCGTTGACTTATTATACTCATTGGAGTACGAATCTTCTACGATCCGTGCATTACCATTACCATTTTGAGTACCAGCACCTTCAACAGCAACACTCTCATTCTTATTTGGATCTACGATGGTAATGTTATTACCTTCCAATGCATCTCCCGTATTACTAGGTGCAGTAAAGTCAACCTGATCTCCTTCTACTTTGATATAGTAGAATTTATTCTTGGTATCAATCATCGTACCAACCGAATGTTTATCTGCTCTGTCGGACTTTGGCACTTTGATAATCGTTCGTGTATATTCTCCCTTTTCTTTTGCGTCACATACACCATTTTTACTCAAGAAGTATAAGCAACGAAAATCGAGGAAGACACAAGAGCCTGTGTAATATGTACCATAGACCTTATCCATATATGCAGGTACATTCATCAAGTTCATTGGCTTTAAACGAATCTCACTATATTTCTTATTATTATCCATTGGGCTGATCAGAATCTTTTTAATTCCATCAATCTTACTATAGATATTCGTGATTGCATTTGCTACGGTGCAATCCTTAAAAATTCCATTGACAGGTTTACGCATGGCATCAATATGATCTTGATTCCATAAGGCAATGAAATACTCCGTTGTATAATCCTGAGGATTAAATACGTATTTATCGTTCTTTCCATCTCCCCCTTGTGCTTTATTTGCATTCTCATAGTTCTCTTCATCTTTCTGATCGGATTCGTCATCCATAATCACAGAGAAGCTATCATTAATAAAGTCTTTTGCTCGTACTTTATCTCCAGATTTTGTATATTGCACTTTCTGGATATGAAGTCGAATCTTTGCAGAGTCTTTATTATTCTTGAGAAGTGTATGAGCCTTTGGTGGAAGTGTAGTAAGAATCTCCAAAATTGGATGGATATTCTTATCATAGTCTCGCGTGATATTTACTTTTTCAATGGCCCCAGGAAGTAGATTCACTGGATCTTGACCTTCAATGAGAATTTGATACGTACGGATACTGTAACGGTATAAGTAATTTTGGTATTTTTGTTTTCCTGCTCCACCGCCAATGGCAGAAAGCATTCCTCCTAGACTACCAAGATCAAACTTTCCTGCACTTAATCCGCCTTTCATATTACCAAGGATTCCACTGAGTAAGGCTCCTGAATTTCCTCCGAAACCACCAACGGAACCAATCTTCGATGTTAATCCTGCTAATGCACCAGCAGATAATCCTTTTGGTGAAACCCCCATATATTCTTCACCTCCATAAAATGATAAAAAAGAAAATACCGAATGCAATATCGGTATTTTCTTTTTTTCTTCGGCTTTAAAGTATTGTACAGAGCACTTGAATTAACGCATAGAAAGATGCAATAAAACCGGTTCCAATCAATGCTAATAAGCCAATCAATCCAATGAATGGATGATTTTTGAATACTTCCAACTTAACTAATCCAATGAGTCCTACAATCAATCCACAGAAGAGAATCATCAATTCTGTTTCATAGGCAAACAATGGAGAATTAATGGAAACAAATACACATGCAATGCAAATAACTAAGCAAATGCACATAAAACGAACACCATGTTCATCCGTCATACAAATCACCAAGTTCCTTACTGTCATGATTCCGATTATACTGATTCAGCTCCATCAGCTTTAATGGGAAATCACCAAAGTACCGTTCATTCAAATCAACCAATGCATTGATATCTGTCTTATTGGTCAACTGATGAAATGTCTTCTTAAACTGTGTCTTGCTGATTTGTTTGTACTGCGTCTCATAATCCATGACTTTATAGTTTCCCATAATCGCAGAAGCGACTCCCTCTTTCGTCAGGATATGAAACGATTCATTATTCAGTACATGCAGCAAGTTCTGTATATTCATGGTATCTGGATCTTCATCAAAGATGTACCCAGCATCATACAACTTCATCAAATTCTTATAGATCGTTCGATATCCTAGCTTTGCAACCTTTGGAATCGAACGCTTCTTATCTCCACAGCACGCAAGAATGAAGGGAAATAATCTTGGATGAATCTTTGCTGGAGGTTCATATTCATTTCCTAAACGAAATGATGCAAATGGAATTAGATTTCTCTTGGTAAGAACCATCGGTTGCATTGCATATTTCGTAATGATCATGAAGTTATAGTTACAGTAATTGAAATCGTATGGATCATTTGTTACAATCACATTCATATTCGTAGGAAGTTCTCCTTGCATATGAATCATAAATGGAACCATAGATGATTCTACATGGGTTACTGAAACCATATAGACATCTTCCAGATAATCACAGATAATCTTCATAATCGGAATACTATCCATAACCATATTATTGATTGCCCAGCGATCCATACGATGAAGGGAATTAAACCAGTGCATCCGGTAATCTGGATTTAATCCGCTATTATTATACTTCGTAAAGTCATCCGTAATCTCATTGTAATAGAATACAATATTCGTACGGATTTGATGACGTTTGAAGTATTCACGATAATGAGCAGCTACATTAATCATAGCGGATACACAATGACGGTATGCTGCTTTCAATTCTTTCTTGGATAAGGACTCAAACGCATCCTCATAGTTTGGTTTTCGAAATAGATTATACAACGATTCCAAACTAATGTAAAGATTTGCTGTATCAATCTTCGTTGTACTAGATTTGGAATTCTTATTCAGCTCATCTAATCGAGCGCCGAATAATCGTTCCATATCCATATATCGAACCATTAATCCGCAAACCTTGCTGTCTAATAGTTCCATACTATAAGACCACCTTATTCTTTTTCATCTTGTTTTCCATGGATGTAATTCCATACATCTTCTTTCGACGTTCTACTTCATTCTCTAAACATTCCGTTGTTCCATAGCCATGCGATACAAGTGTATCGACCATGGTATCTGTTTCGGAATCTTCCAGGGAAATACCCTTACCGATAACCGTAGAACCATCATCCTTGAAGTTCATGTGACGAATATCCACTCTGGCAACACTATCTTCATAAGAACATCTCATGAGATATTTTCCCCAGTTGGATTTTGCATCTTCTTTCTTCTTGGATAAGCAACACATAACTTCTTCGATATTATATCTTGAGTAATCTTTTTCTTTATTCTTTCTCATTTTACTATCTTCCCTTTCGTAAGTAATAAAAAAAGTATCATGGCGAATCGAATCTTCCAAATTCACCATGATACCTTCTTATATCACAATCTCATTTCTGAGATTCTTTTCTTAGCGATAGAGCTCGTCGAGAATATCGCCATGATTCGACTTGAAGTTATCGTTCTTATACATGCAAAGAACGTTCAAGACGAAGCTGCGATTATTCTTCGGAACTTTCCAGTTCAGGATGTCGATGACCGGCTTACGCTGCATCTCATCCGTCGAAAAGACGTACTCAAGCACCTTATAGACATCGAGTTCGCAAGTCATGAGGTGTTTCTTTGCCTGATGCCAGCGAACCTCGTTCTTCTTCGTAAGAAGTGCAAATGGCTGAATCGTCTTATTGACATCATCTGCGACCATCATATCGACCTGATCGCCCTGCGCTTCATCCAGACCACGCTGAATCGCACGCATGATACGAGCACGAGTATCGTTACCCTTGAATTGGTTACGATTCTTGTTTGCACGTACGATGCAAGACATCTTCAGAGGAATCACATTCTTGTGATTGATGCGAACCTCACGCTCTGCCTGCGCATTCCAGATTGCACGTACATAGATCCCACGCTGCGCAGGATCCATCTTATTTGCACGGAAGTAATCGAGAATTGCTTTCTCGATCTGCTGATTGTTTACGGTGAACACAACTCCGCGCGGTTGCATCCCCATGCGGTTCTGGATCAACTGAAGAGTTGCTTCCATTGCCTGATCTTGATTGTTGATCGTAGCCATTTTGGCTACCTCCTTTCTTTATAAGCGGCTAAGCGCTTCGGAAGAATAAATCTTCCTACCAAATTGATATATAAGTAAGACCAACATCATCTTACTTTTCATAAGATGATGTTGGTTCACTTATTCATTATTATAATATATATTCTAACGGGATTTTGAAAATATACATTATAACACATTGAGCATTTCACTCATATGAGTAGAAACTGCTTTTGCCCAACGTTGATCAGATGCATAGATAGCACCAATCGAATATGGATCGGTTCTACCATTGGCAAAGTATTCGTTACGAATCAATCGTGCGAAATACTCAATGCACTGACCTTTGGAAGAGAAACTGGAAGCCGCATTTACATTCGTATCGAATGCACAAATGCCGAATAAGTTATTTCTCGTACGAGATAAGTAACTTTTACCCCATCCAGATTCCTGTGCTGCTACCGAAAGGATAAACAGCGAATTGACACCGTAGTCTTCCTCTGCTTTGACACAAGCAGATTCCACGCCTTCTAATTCGGTGCCTCGCGTGATCTTTAACAGATCTTCTTCTGTGAGATTTGTACGTGTGGAAATATCCATCGTGTAATTCTTCTCAGCAGAAATCATATGTCGATCGTTTCCAAGACCGACGAACTTCATTTTTACCTTTGGAAGAATTTTAATATTGGCTTCCTTTTGATTGATATAAAGGCTAATATTATCTTCCGTTTTCACTTTCAAGAATTTTCCATTGTAGACTTGAAAGTCATCCGAATAAATTTTATCCGGACGTTTGAATGTAGACGAGCAGATCATCTTCTCGTCTGGTCCCATATACATTTTGATTGGTTCGTTATTGAACGATCCATCAATCTGCAATTCGAAATTTTGAAGCAAACTTTCTGGAACCTCAATTGCTTGCTCAATACCAGATGTACGATTGGACGATGCATCTGGAACAGAACCAGAATCCTTTTCTGAAACGAAGTATTCTCCTGGTTCGATCTTCTGAACACTGTTAGCATGACTCAATATAATTGGATTATTATGAGCATCGTTATAATATACAGTGATAGAAGACTCCTCTGGATGATTGAGCTTTTGCATATCAACATCTAATTCCTTCGATTCTGCTAATGCTCCATACTCCACCGAGGAATCCACAACATCTCTGACGTTGGTCATAGGGGCTGTGAATGCAACACTTGTAATTGCTGCAGCTACTGCGGCAAATTTCAAAATATTCATTTGTTGCTGCCTGCCTTTCTTTAGTATCGTCTTTGATCTTTTTCTATTCCTGATATGTTTACGACAACTCAATTTTTTATTCACTCCAATCAATCAAAAGGTCAATAGTATCGTCATCTTGGATAATCTTCGTCTTATACCCAAGATTCTGAAGCTCCTCTACGATCGTTTTCCGAGTTACTTCAGATGCTAACCATCCTGCATTTTCCAACGAGCTAAAACGATCGTTCTTCCGATAATGGAAAGTGACCAATAACGAATCCTGACTATGGAAACGAATCGCTCGTTTAATTCTTCCCTCTAAGTAATAGAGGATTCTTGTTTTCAAATCAGCTCCTGTAAATTCTCCTTTCTCTAATTTTCTTGCTTCTTCTGCTGTAATCATATGCATCATATCATACTCCTTTACAATACTGAAAAACTGATACGATTTTATAATATATATTTCAAAGAGATATTGAAAACACCATATGCGATTTGCACAGAATCGCATATGGTGTTTCACTAGAGGGCCGACCCGAAAAATATTGCCATTCGTTCTCGGGTTAGTAATTTGTATACTAGAATTTAAAAATCTGCATAGACATCGAAACGGGCTTCATCACTACGAAGTTTCATACCCCAAAGGATCATACCAAGAATTCCCAGAAGGAATGTGCAAACGAAGCCAGTTGCATATGGATGACGAAGGAATACCGAGTATGCCTGACGACGTTTCTTTTCCAGGATGACATCTACTTTATAATCAAGGCGTTGAAGTTCTTCTTTGCTCATGTTGGAAGTACGTTTCTTGTACTCTGAGCTATGATGGAACTTCGTGATCGTCTTCTTCTTAATCTTTTCCCACTCGAATTTCTTTTTGGGTTTGGAAGCTTCCTCTGCCCAATCCAAAGTTGCATCCATCGGATCTAATGCTTCTTCCAAAGCAAACGTTTGATCTTCGAATGCATCGAAGGATTCAAGCAGTTCTTCTGCATATGTATTTTCATCCATTGTGTAATTCCCCCATATTAATAGTCTGCTGTTACATCGAACATAAGCTCATCACGATCAATCTGAGCACCTGCTGCAAGTCCAGCAACAAGTGTACTTAATAATCAAGAGATGCTTCTATGGTACCCATATATGATTCAATTGCAAAGCAATCGTCCCAACAATGCTCATTTATATCTTGCATATAAAATCCTTCTTTTTATACCAATGTCGCGTAGAGACGTTTTAAGAAGAGTAGTAAGAAATACTTACTACTCTTCTTATTATCCAATCATAATCATTCGAAACAGTTTTGCTGCATTCTTAATATCATCTGCTTTGATGGTATAAACGTTTTTATTCTCTTTGGAATTTTCATAATACTTCATGAAGTCAAAGTTCTTTTCGTGCTGCATTACGATACGAAGATATTGTTTGAAATCACTCATATACAAAGCACGAAGACGAACCATTTCCAAATACTTTGGATCTGATTTACTATAGTTTGCTTCTTTACCAGTATAGAGAGATTCAATCGTTGCAATCAAGGTAAAGATGTAAGCAAGATTGGATTTCATTGCTTCATACCGTTTCTCTCTTGCAGCTTCCTTCAAGATTTTATGGGTTTGCTCATAATGATCAAACGTTAATTGATCTTGAAGGGTAAACCGAATATCTCCATTGGAGCCAAGATGAATTCCACGAAGGAAATTCGTTACCTTATGGAGATACGGTTTAAAATGGATTCCTTCCGTTGCAAAATCCCAATTATCTCCAGAGTCATCTTTTTGGCATAGTTTCCAAACGAATACTTCGGAAGAATACCTTTTTAGTTGTGTATAATCTTCTTTGAGAAGTTTAATTTTTTTCGTGGCTGGAGATGTATCCAAGAATAAGTCATTTCCAACGTCTCCCTGCTCAATATAAGCATATACAACACCACACAGATATTTTCCATTTTCGCTATATCCAATCATAGCTCGCATGAGTGAATTCCCCATGATAATAAAACTAACCTTAGAAATTTCTTCAGGACACCAATACCCGTCAATTTTATTTCTCTTGTATAATGCACTTAAAAACAATGCTAACTCCATATTTGATAATCTATGTGGCTCAATTTTATTATCATAACAAGATGTGATATAATCAATATCTGGAAGAATATCAATTTCTAAAATGAAATTTCGTACAACCGGCATTAACTTCTCTGGAAATCCTTGAGCAGACTTAAGTCTTGGGCATTTATCATGATGATTTTTAATTTCCAATGGATAATTGAATCCGAATGATAATCCACTCAACCGATTAATCGGTTTATCTCTCCATAACTTATCAATGCTATGAAGAATCGAAAGAAAAAGATCTTCATTTTGACGGTAAATCATTGCAAGATGAGCAATGAGATCATGTTTATCTTTCACTGCATATAGCATATGGATGATCTCGTGTGACTTTTCTTTTTCATCTTTTTCTGAATTTGCAATTACTCGTTGAATGCATTCAGCAAGATTGCACTGCATCATCTTAATATTATATGCAAATATTCCATAATGCTGACCTTTCGGAGTAGGACTTGTCATATATGCTTTCACATCAGAAAGTTCTTTTTCCCGAATAACGTCACGGATAAGTTGATCTAGATCATATTCTGAAATTTCTCTCAAAACATTTTGAGAACTGATATGGATTTTACTGTATCGTGGTTCGAATCCATCTACCGGAATATTCGAACGAGTATATCCAAAGGATTCTGTCATAGTTTCCAGATTATCATCATCTGAAAATCCAAGATCATATTTTCCTTTTAATACTTCTAGCATCTTTTGTTTTGCTTCTTGATTCTCCCCAGATGTAGGATCAAATCGTAATACCGTTGATTGATCGATTCCTCCGACAATGGGAGAAAGTGTACCAATATTACTAGCATCGGTAATGATGCATACATGATCTTCTTTCGTTGCTTTTACATCTGGAGAAATATATCGCATGAATGGACCATCGCACAAAAGTTTCATATTGAGTTCTTTTGCACGACGGTTGATATTTTTCGCAAGTTCTTTCTTCTTCCCATCTGGGCAAGAGCTAAAAAAACGAATTGCACTACGAACGTGAGATTCATCCGGCATTGGATACTTACGATCTTCAGGAAGACCATAAAGAGAATCCGGAAGAGATTTACGTTCTTTTGCATTTAATTTTGCCATATCGCTCATTCATTCCTTTCCTTAGATATTGTATTAGAAGCATGTCGAGGGAAGAAAATGCAATTTTGATTATTTATATTACGCAGAACTATCTATTATATCTAATTAGAAAAGGTGGGAAATGAACGTATGATTACAAGTCATATGGAAGTTACCAAAGGTGATTGCTGGATGATTCATGACTCTCGTTATAGTAAGAAAGAGCATATCATTCCGGATTCCAAGGTAAAAGTCATTTGTTTTGATCGACCTTGCATTGTTCTTTCTACAACTGGGGAACTTGCTACGGTCATACCATTAACATCAAAAAAGAATCCATGGTATCCCTTGTACCCAGTACAGATTGAAGAGAATCGCATGTCATATGCATTGCTCTCTCAGATTACAACGATGGAGAAACGAAAGCTTTCTCTCTTTATTGGTCGTATCAAAGATGATGTATTTGAAGATATTCAGAAGAATCTTTTCCAACAGATGGGAGAAAAGAAATCAGGTAAATCAGTGGAACGTAAAGTCGCACGATGTTATAATCAACTTGATATTCATCGGTTTTATTCTTTTCATATTTACAAGATGAAGGACTCATTGTATACCTTTATGGCTGTGCGATACACGTCGAATAAGTTCCTTGAAATTCCTGTCATTCTTCCATGGAACAAACAAAGTTTGAAAAATATTGAACGATATTCTACTGTGTTTTTTGGCTATTTGAATTATGATAAAACCAAGCCATTAGATTACCAAAAATACAAAGATGATGTATTAGATCTTGGATTTGAGTATCATCGGAGTAAACGAGAAAGAATTATTGAGAAAGTAAAAGAATATTTCCAAGTAACGGTAAGAGATATTATATATGAAGATCGAAAGCTCAATATGACAAGAGGACTTTCGCATATCTATGGAGCAAGCTATTTTAAGGGTTATCAATTATATCAAAAGATTCAAGGCTCCACGCATGCACAAACGAAATTCTTATCACAACCTATGGAAGTATTCCCTGCGAAGAAAGAAGAAGACATTCAAGATCTCTTCTATGATTTCTTTCAACATTTGAATCCATTGATCTGCCCAACGAAATGCTTTGAATACTTAAAGCAAGAAGATCCAGTCTTACTGGAAAATTACTTAGAGGCGTATGAACAGATATTTATCTTGGAAAATATTCCAGGACTTACGAAAGAGTTTGAAGGGGAGAAACTCCATGATAAATACTCCGTAAAAAATTTGAAATGGATGTATAATTACTTCATGGAGAAAAAATACGGGGGTACGAAAGCATGATCAAATGGGTCTTAATGATTTTCATTTTATGTAGTGCATTCATCGCCATTGCTATTTATAGTGCATTTGTCGTTGGAAAGAAATGTGATGAAGCAGAGGCTATTGATGACTTAGAAGAGCAATGGGAGCAAATTCATAAGAAAAGCTAAAAATATCCGAAAGAGTGTATTATCACTCTTTCGGATTAATATTGTTTAAAAAAAATTACTTTGCTTCCATTGATTTAATTTTAATTTGTTGAGTTGGTTCTTGGATATCTTTTGATTGTATATCTTTATGAGCCAATTGGTTTTGATACCCACGACCAATATAACCAAGGAAACCACTAGCAATACTCATAGAAAGTTCATTCATTCCATTGAATACCGCAATGATCAGAGTAATGGATAATGCAACAATAATAAACATCGTAGAGATGTCAATCTTTTCGAATTGGAACATAGATATTCACGACCTTTCTTTATTAAGAAGTTCCAAAAAAAAAACGATTTCCGTATTATGAATTTTACTCTTCTTTGACAGTCAAATAAAGTAAGGAAAGAAGGTGACTTTATCTTGCTAAAGATTAAATGCCCCCTTTGTGGAAATGCATATATTAATCATGATGCAGTTTATTCTCATATGGATAGAATGCATCGAGAAGAGATTCCTGCTGGGATTCCTTCCGATCAATACTATTATGATATGACCCATCAAGGGAAACAATCTCATTGTGTGATTTGTGGAAAGCCAACTCCATGGAATTCTCGCACGCATAAATATCATCGTCTTTGTGGAAATCCTGCTTGTAAGGAACAAGTTCGAAAAGATTTCCATGATCGCATGATGCGAACACATGGAACAGATAATCTTGCAGTTGATCCTGAGCATCAAAGAAAGATGCTAATGAATCGTTCAATCTCTGGTGTATATGAATGGTCTACTGGTGGAAAGACTCCTTTTGTAGGATCTTATGAGAAAGATTTTTTGAAGGTTTGTGATACGATTTTGGATCTCCATGCATCTGACGTGATTCCATCTCCCTTTACGTATCTCTATAAGTATGAGAATCAGGATCATTTTTATATTCCTGATTTCTATATTCCAGATATTCAACTGGAAATTGAGATTAAAGATGGTGGAAGCAATCCAAATATGCATCATAAGATTCAAGATGTGGATAAGATAAAAGAGAAACTAAAAGATCAAGTGATGCTGAAACAGCGAAAGCATCACTACATTAAAATTGTAAATAAACAGTATGGGCCATTTATTAAGCTCGCTCATAAGTTGATTCAACGAGATATTACTCGTCAAGAAGCAGTCAATAAGATTAAGATTCTTGGGAAGTAATATATTGGATGGATTTATGTATACTCCAGATGAAAAATGTTTTTAAAGCCATTGAAACGATACGAAAGTATTGTACCGAACATGGAAATGTAAGAAATGCAACCTTCGATGGGAGAGTTATGATTGTGCTGATCGTTTGGATATGTTTATGAGTGAAGTAGACCATGAAAAATATCCAGAAGTAGAACAGAAATATCGTTTTGAAAGATTATGTAAACCGAAAGCACATACTTTCAAAATTCCATTCATTGGATTGGAAGTTCGTTTTTCATGAATTTACTTAAAAGGAGTGAATTAATCATGAGTCATATGCTCAGCAGAAATGAAGTTACAGAGGTTACGCTCAGTGACCTCTATTGGAAAGCAAAAGATGCTTACGACGATCTTTGGACGATGGCCAATGAGCGTGATCGTCATGTGAAGCTCTATCTCCATTGGACGGCGGGTCGTTATCATCAGTTCTGGGATGATTACCATGTTCAGATTGATAACGATGGAAAGATTTATATGCCAGATGATACATCTCTGAGTGATATTCTCTCTGGTACATGGCGTCGGAATACCGCTGCTATTTCCATTAGTATTCTTGGTTGCTTTGATGCTACGACTAGAAATGGTCTTGGTAGTAATCCTCCGACGGCTGCTGCATTGGAATCGCTCTATCAGGTGGTTTGTGTTCTTGCGGATGCATTGGATCTTACGATTGATATTAATCATGTGATGACCCATGGAGAAGCAGGAGATAATGAAGATGGTTGGGAAGCGCATGAAGAATATGGGCCGAAAACAACTTGTGAACGTTGGGATCTGGAATATCTTGGAACAGATGAATCTCCTGAATTCAATCCTTGGAATGAGGGTTGCCGTGGAGGCGATATCATTCGTGGGAAAGCAAATTGGTATCGCTCCTATTATGAACAGAAAGTTTATGAGTATTTCAATAATTCCCAGGATCAAATCAAAACGAAATAAAGCCATTATTATGGATAGCGAAAACAATTCCATAATGCGTAAATTAAATTTTACAAAAAATTTTTAACGAAAGGAATGAAACTTGAATGAGTGAATTAAAAGGTAGACTCAAAGTTAACTATAACGACGAGTATGTTATCATTCACCCAGAAACGACTTCGGATGAAGTTCTGGGTCTTGATAGTGCAATACTGAATATCATTCCGCAAAACGTTCATGCTCTTTCGAAAGAGTATGCCGTTGGTGATGTTGTGTATGATAAGAATCTCCCTTCTTGGGCGTATCTTGAGTGCACGACGGCTGGTACCAGTGCGGCAAGTGAAGTTTCCGAACTTAATTCGTCTGTAACGGAAGGTCAATCCATTACGGATGGAACGGCTACTTGGATTGTTCGTAAAGTTGGTAATCCGAATCCAGATAGTCTGAAAGACTATGCAACGGTGGTTCGCGATACGGCTGAGAACTTTGCCAGTAACAATACCGTTCTGAAGGATAATGAGATTGGTCTGGAAACCGATACAGGTAAGATTAAGATCGGTGATGGAACGACTGCTTGGAACGACATTACGTACAGTGGTGGAGGATCTTCCAGCGGTGGTTCTACGATTCGTCTGGCAGATGTTACTAATGCATCGGCAGTTGCAGATGCTAGTAAAGTTTCTCTGAAATGGACGGATCCGGATAACCTGACGCTCAATGATGCAGCACTTGCTACTTGGGCTGGTACGAAGGTCATTCGGAAAGCTGGTTCTGCTCCGGAAAATGAGAATGACGGAACGGTTGTTCTTGATAGTACGACGAAGAATGCTTATGCTTCTACGGCGTATGTTGATACGACGGTGGAGAATGGTACTACGTACTACTACATGTTCTGCCCGTATTCCACGGATGGTGCAGTGACGGCTGGTACGGTTGTGAACGGTACACCGAATCTCTATAAGCCGACGATTACACTCAGCGAAACTGCTGTGGATGTAATTTCTCCGGCAAATCTGACGAAGACGGTTACCGTTACTTCCAATAGTTCCGGTGCATTTACGGTTGCTTCTTCCAATGAAGCGGCTGCAAAGGTTGCTATTTCTGGTAGTACGGTTACGATCACGTATGTTGCAGATGGTAAAGCAACCGTTACGATTACACAGGCGGCTGCGGGTGATTATGCAGAGGGTTCTGCAACGATTGCTGTTACGACGCGTACGGGTTACCGTTACGGCTTTAAGATTGCGAAGAATGAAAGTGATCCGAAAGCCCGTGTTACGTATCTCTATGATGCCGTTGGCATGACGCCGTCTTCTATTACGCTTTCAACCTCTGGTGCAAAGCCGGATCTTGGTAGCTGGGGTGATGTGTGGTTCGTCAAGGACAACAAACCTCTCATGCTGAAGCAAGATGGTACGGTGGATTATTACCTCTACAAGAATAACTATGCCCATAAGGCTGGTCTTGTAAACGGTAAATATGCAGACGTTGATGTCGACAGTGGTGTTTCTTCGGATGTTGCCAATACGTCTTATAATGGTAATGCCATGGCACAGATTCCTCTGTGCTGGGTGTATCGTTATGAAGATTCGAACTACATCTACACGATTGTGTCAGATGTCAAGTTCGATGACAACTACAAGGCGTATGCTCACACGGGCTCGGATGGAACGGTGCATGATTACTTCTACTGGAGTCTGTTCATGGGTTCCGGTTCGACCAGTAAGATTCGTTCCATTAGTGGTCAGGATATTCTTACCTCTACGAAAGCTGAGCAGGAAACGACTGCTTGTAAAGCAAACAATTCCGATACGACTGGTGTCAATGGTAAGGGTTGGTATACGCACACTTGGAGTCAATGGACGCTGCTTCAGACGCTTCTTGTGCTGATCAGTAAATCGACCAATACGCAGGAATCCTTCGGCTATGGCTATGCGAATGGATCTAGTTCGGATCCTAACACGAAATCTGGTGCGCTGATTGATAAAGGTCAGTTCTTCGGATATAGTGCCGGTGCTTACCGTATGAAGGCCTTCCATATTGAAGACCTTTGGGGTATGTATTGGGACCGAGTTGCTGGGTTGATGTCGAATAACGGCCATTACTATGTGAAGATGACTCCTGAAGGTGATGCTTATCGTATTACTGATACGACGGGCATGACACAGATTACGTCTCCTACATTGCCTGCTTCCGGTTGGCTGAAAAATACGAGTGGTTCGGAGTATGGATTCCTGCCCAGCGCTACATCTGGTTCGGATAGTACATACTATTGTGATTACTTCTACCAGAGTTCTGGATTGAATTACCTCCTCGCCGGGGCGAGCGCGAAC
>Ga0256404_1000935_pt1 | contig 74040 bp, 58 predicted proteins | sample RumenRJG_01DNA_FD_185990 | JGI IMG/M metagenome (GOLD analysis project Ga0256404, IMG submission 185990) | Bovine rumen microbial communities from Lethbridge, Alberta, Canada - RJG_01 | ecosystem: Host-associated > Mammals > Digestive system > Stomach > Rumen | place: Canada: Alberta | collected...
ACCGTATGGACTTAGCCATCCGCTATCTCCTCGACACAAGTCTGCCCATAGCAGAGGTCGGGGCCAGGCTGGGCTATGATTATCCCAGCCACTTCTGCACGGCCTTCAAGCGAAAGTATGGGATGAGTCCTACGGAATTTAGAGCAAGTTGAATAAATCTGTTGCCTTCACCTTGCCTTTGCTATAACCATCCCACTATAAGGGCGGCTTGGGGACTTGTCCCCATTAGAATATGCGCATACTGGAAGAACACAAGGAGGCGACAAGGCACTTAGCAAAGTGCCATTTATCATAGAAGCCGTCAGTTTGCCGTCGCTGATCCGACTTTTATTTCCACTGATGACGGCATGGACAAGTAGTCCAAAGCAGGGTTAATCCCCATAGATATGTCCTCCTGCCGTACAACTCGGTCTTCATATTGGCCTTCCGTTCCTCCAGGCCAACACGAAGACCTCTTTAGTTTTAAAAAATAATACGAAAAAGAGGATGAACCAGATTTTGATTCACCCCCTTTGCGTTATTGGCCACACCTTATTTATATATAGAGAGATGACAGAAAACAGCAAGAAGCCTGCGCTGTCAGTCTTTAATAAAAACAACAAGGCGATTTTACCTTTCTTTTTTATTTCGATATAATGCCGACCTTTGTGGAGTTCAGGAATTCGATGATGTTGCGAACCTGCTCTCCGTCGGGAACCTGATCACGTATCTGCAAAGCAGCATCAAAGACGCTCACCTTGCCATTGAAGACAAGACGGTAGGCGTTGGCCACGTGTTTGCGGATGCGCTCGTCGATTTTCCAAGCCTCCATCATCGTGTTGTTGGGACCGGCATATTCAATTGGGTTGCCGCCTGCGATGACGTAGGGAGGTACATCCTTGGAGAAACGGGTACCAGCCTGCAACATAGCTAAGTTGCCCACACGTGTGCCGGCATTCTCAATGACCGATGAGGAGAAGATGACACCATCACCGATCTGGCAGTCGCCGGCAATCTTCGTACCATAGCCAAAGACATTGAAGTCGCCTATCTTCGTGTCGTGGCTGACGTGCACGCCCTCCATGAGCATGTTGTTGTTGCCGATGACCGTCTTGCAGCCTTCGTGCGTGCCGCGGTTGATGATCACGTTCTCACGGATCACATTGTTGTCACCTACAACCACCTCGCTGCGCTCTCCCTTGAAGGCAAAGTCCTGGGGCAGGGCACCGAGGACAGAGCCCTGGTGCACTTTGTTGTCCTTGCCCAGTCTTGTGCCGTTGAGGATACTCACAAAGGGGAAGATGACACAGTTGTCACCGATCTCCACGTAGTCCTCGATATACACAAAGGGGAATATCTTGATATTGTCACCGAGCTTCGCCTTCGGCGATACTACGGCTTTGTCACTGATGTTGTTCATAATTCAATATATTTAGGGAGGCCTCTCCCCCATTCCCCTCCCCCGAGGGGAGGGGAGTAGTTACAGGGATAAACCTTCAAAGAAACATGGAGTTCACGATTCGCATCACTCGTAATACGTCATTCCAAATTCCAAATTCGTAATTCGAGAACTCGTAATTCGTAATTTCAAATTCGTAATTAGCGTAACTCGTAATTGAATAACTCCTAATTCCTAATTTCTAATTCCTAACTTACTTTGCTCCCCCGCCCAAAGCATAGTAGAGGTTGACGACAGCCTGCATCTTGCTGAAGTCGTCTTGTACCTTGTTGAGCTGTGAATTGAGCAGGTTGCTCTCTGCGGTGATGACTTCAAGATAGGTGGATCCGGCGCTGGCCATCAAATTCTTTGTGTCTTCCACGTTGCGCTTGAGCACATCGATGCGTTTCTCTTCCAGTTTGCTCTTTGCGTCAGAGGCATTGTAGAGCACGAGGGCATTGCTGACCTCACTACCAGCGGAGAGCACGCTGTTCTGCCAGGTGTTGTAAGCCTGCTTGTACTGATCCTCAGCGACGCGCAGTCCGGCTGTGAGCTGGCCTTTGGCGAAGATAGGCTGAGTGAGCGAAGCTACGGCATTCCACAGCATCTTACCCGGGTTGGTGATACCCAAGCCACCGCTGTTGGTGAAGGCACCGGTAGCGCTGATCGTCAGTGACGGATAGAAGCGGGCGCGGGCAGCCTCTATGTTATAGAAGCAGTTGGCAAGTGCCATCTCGTTGGCGTGAACATCGGCACGGTTGCTGAGCAACTGAATGCCCACACCCGTGGAGAAATTGGTGGGAAGATTCTGATTGTCGAGGTCTCCGCGTGGGATCGCATGAGCCTGCTGACCGAGCAGCAGCGAGAGACTGTTCTCCGTTTCACGGATCTGTCTTTTGAGATCTTCCTTTTGCGTCTGCACGCTCAGATAGTTGGCCTCGGCACTTTGCACGGCGGTAGAGCGCACACCGGCGACCGACTGATGCTGTATCTTCATGATTTCCCATGTGTCCTTGGTGAGCTTCTCCATGTCGGTAACGATTTGCAGTTGCTTGTCGAGCATCAGCAGGGTGTAGTACATGTTGGCCACATTGGCGATGAGCTTGGTCTGCACAGCCACCTGATAGTCCTTGGTCTGAAGCATCGAGACCTGGGCGGCACGCTTGGCGGCAGTGAGGTTGCCAAAGAGATTGGCATCCCAACTGGCGCTGATTGGCAGCTGATAGGTCTTGGTCGCCTTGCTGTAATCCCAAGAAGTGATGGTTCCCTGCGGCGTGAACGAGATGCCCGGCAGGAACGCGAGCTTGGCAGCCTTGAGCTGAGCCTCCGCCATATCCACGTTGAGCGCCGCGTTGAGCAGGTCGGGATTGTTGGTCAGACACGTGCTGATGAGCGACTGCAACTGCGGGTCAGTGAATACCGACCTCCAGGGAATGTTGGCGAAGCTGGTCGTGTCGGTCACGGCAAGCGTGTCGGTGTTGCTCACCGCGTCGCGTACCAGCCCGGCAGTGTTGACCTGTGGTCGCTCATATTTTCCGTAAAGGCTCTTGCAGCCCGTCATGGCGACGGCTGCAAGACCTGTAAGTATGAAATGATATATCTTCATATTTTCGAAACTCTACGTTTTGTTACTTTGTATACGCGTCAGTGTAAGGCACTTGCTTGTCAGCGTGAGCGTACTGCTCAAGCTCAGCCTTAACTTCCTCGTTCTCCTCATCTTCGAACTTCATCGGCTTGATCTTCTCCTGCAGCCACTGGAAGATGCAGAACAGAGCAGGCACGACAAAGATCTGGATGAGCGTACCGATGAGCATACCACCAACGGCGGCGGCACCTAACGTCTGGTTTCCGTTCTTGCCTACACCAGAGGCGAACATCAGAGGCAACAGACCGATGACCATTGCCAATGAGGTCATCAGGATAGGACGCAGACGGGCGGCGGCACCGAGGATGGCTGAATAATTGATGGCCATACCAGTCTCACGACGCTCCAAAGCAAACTGCACGATCAAGATGGCGTTCTTTGACAACAGACCGATCAACATGATGAGTGAGATCTGCATGTAGATGTCGTTGTTGTGTCCAAACAAGTTGGTGAAGGCAAAGGCACCGGCCAAACCGAACGGCACGGACAGCAACACTGACAGCGGCAGGATGTAGCTCTCGTACTGTGCACTCAGAATCAGGTAGACGAATACCAGACAGAGTATGAAGATCAGCGCGGTGGAGTTGCTCGACTCAGCCTCGGAACGACTCAGACCTGAGTACTCATAGCCATAACCAGTCGGCAGATTGTCCTTGGCCACTTCCTCGATGGCCTTCATCACCTGGCCGGAAGAGTAACCATCGTTGGCGTTGACACTGACATTGATGGCGGTGAAGAGGTTGAAACGGTTGATGTTGGACGGACCGTAGACCTTTTTCAGTCTGACAAACTCACTCACCGGAGCCATGTCGCCTGTAGCTGTGCGCACATAGATGCGGGAAAGACCGTCGGGTGACATACGGCTTGCCACGTCGCCCTCCACCATCACACGGAAGAGTTTGCCGAAGGCATTGAAGTTGGATGCATACAAACCACCATAATAACCCTGAAGCACGGAGAGCACCACCTTAGGCGAGATGCCGGCCTGCTTGGTCTTGGCAACATCCACGTCGACCATATACTGTGGATAGTTAGGGTTGTAGGATGTCATAGCCTGCTGGATCTCCGGACGCTTGTTCAGTTCGGCCAGGAAGCTCTTCGTGACATTGTAGAACTTGTTCAGGTCGCCGCCCGTCTTGTCCTGCATGGTCATGGTCACACCGTTCTGCACGGAGAAACCAGGAATCATAGGAGGACCGAAGGCCAGGATCTGTGCGTCCTTGATGCTGGCAGTCTGCTTATAGATCATGCCAAGCACCGAGTTCTGCTCGTAAGGATTGACGACGAGAGCCATCGGGTCCTTGTCGTGGATGGCGCGCTTGATGCGGTCAGTGATGCCGCCGGCACGGTCCTCAAAGGACTTCAGCTTGATGATGAACGTAGCCTGGTCAGATCCCTGACCTGCAATGAAGTTATAACCAATGATAGCGTTGCGGTGGAGGATGGCCGGGTTGTTGGCCAGCATCTTGTCGACTTCTTTCACAATCTCCTTGGTGCGCTCCTGTGAGGTACCAGGATTGGCCGAGATAGTCACGAAGATGGTACCCGTATCCTCGTCAGGCACAAGACCCGTCTTGGTGGTATTCATCAGAATGGCCAGGGCGGCGATACCTACGACGACAATGCCAGCGGTGATGATGCGGTGATTGATCACGCGCTCCACACCTTTCTTATATTTATTAGTGGTCTTCTCAAACACGCGGTTGAATCCGGCATGGAAGCGTGCCACGAAGCTCTTGTTGCTTTCGTTCTCCTCAGCTTTGTGAGGTTTCAGGAACATGGCGCAAAGGGCAGGAGAGAGCGTCAAGGCGTTGACAGCCGAGATGACGATACTCACAGCCATGGTCACACCGAACTCGCGGTAGAAGGTACCGCTTGTGCCACCCATAAACGACACAGGGATGAACACGGCAGCCATGACGAGCGTGATGGAGATGATGGCGCTGGAGATCTCGTTCATGGCGTCGATAGCAGCCGTGAGCGAGTTGTCGTAGCCTTGGTCAAGCTTGGCGTGGACGGCCTCGACGACCACGATGGCATCATCGACCACGATGGCGATAGCCAACAGCAACGCCGACAGCGTCAGCAAGTTGATGGAGAATCCAAAGATCCACAGGAAGAAGAAGGTACCTATCAAAGCTACCGGTACGGCGATCATTGGGATGAGCGTAGAGCGGAGATCCTGCAGGAAGATATACACCACGATGAACACAAGGAACAGCGTGATGAACAGCGTCATCACCACCTCATGGATGGAGGCGAAGAGGAAGTCGGTCACGTCATACATCGTGACGATCTTCATCCCCGGCGGCATGCTCTTCTGCTGCTCAGCAAGAGCGGCCTTTACGTCAGTAGCAATCTGTGTAGCGTTAGATCCTGCGATCTGCTGCACCATACCCATACAGGCAGGCTGTCCGTCGTTGTCCAGACTCACGTTGTACATCAGTGAGCCGAGTTCGATCTTGGCTACATCCTTGAGCTTCAGCGTCTGACCGGTGGTCTTACTCGTGAGGATAATGTTCTCATACTCCATCGGCTGTGACAGACGTCCCTTGTAGCGCAGAGTGTATTCATAAGCCACGTTGGAGTTTTCACCGAACTTACCCGGTGCAGCCTCGATATTCTGTTCAGCAAGCACACCAAGGATGTCCGATGGCATCAGTCCGTACTCCTTCATCTTGTCCGGCTTGAGCCAGATACGCATGGAGTAGTTGGCGGTAGAAGGGCTCTGCACGTCACCCACACCATTGATACGCTTGATGAGCGGTACGATGTTGATGTTGTTGTAGTTCGTGACAAACTGACCGTCATAGCGTCCGTCGGAGGTGACGGCGTACATGATGACGTTAGAGGTCTGACGCTTGGTGACGGTCACACCGACCTGCGTAACCTCAGAAGGCAAGAGAGCCTGAGCTTGGGAGACACGGTTCTGCACGTTCACGGCAGCCATATCCGGGTCTGCGCCCTGCTTGAAGTACACGGTGATCATACACATACCATCGTTGGTGGTCTGCGAGGTCATGTAGGTCATGTTCTCCACACCATTGATGCTTTCCTCCAAAGGCACGGCAACAGACTTCATCACCGTTTCGGCATCTGCACCCTGATAGGAGGCCTGCACCATGATGGTTGGTGGGGCTATGTCCGGGTATTGCTCGATAGGCAGTGACACCAATCCGATGGTACCTAACAGCACAAGCAGGATAGACACCACGGTGGAGAGCACCGGACGCTTGATAAAATTAGTAAATGTCATACTCTTCTAAAATGTTGAATGATGAATGATTAATGTTGAGTGATAGGAATGTTGAATGATAAGTCAACATTCAACACTCAACATTCAACATTATTTTCCTGTCATTGCCTTGACAAAGCCTTTTGCAGAGCCTTGCTCTTTAGCCAGGTTGGCAGCATCGTCGATCTTCTTTTGATATTGCTCTTCAGTGAGCGGTTTGATCTGCTCGCCATCGGTGAGCTTGCTGATGCCTTTGGAGACATAGCGGTCACCTGCGTTCAATCCGGAAGTGACGATATAGTTCTGTCCGTCGTTTTGTGGGTTGACAGTAATCTCGGTATATTTCACCTTGTTGTCCTTGTCGACCTTATATACGAAGTACTTGTCCTGAACCTGAGAGGTAGCCTCCTGCGGGATGCTGATGATGTTATTGCTCACGTGCGGCACGATGATCTGACCAGCACCGCCACTCTTCAGCAGTCCTTGAGGGTTGGGGAAGTGGGCGATCAGTGTGTAAGCACCTGTGGTAGCGTCAATGACACCGCTCATCTTCACGACGCGTCCAGGCTGGTTGTAGACTGTACCGTCGGCCAACTGTAGTTTCACGGTTGGCATCTCACGCATGACGCCGGCTACGCTGCCTGCCGTCTTTGACATGCCGAGGATGTCGGCCTCACTCATTGAGAAGAACACCTCCACGGTGGAGACGTCGCTGACAGTTGTCAGTGTGCTCTGGGCAGAGACGAGCGCACCTTTCTTAAACGGCAGGGAGCCGACAACGCCTGACGCCGGAGCGGTCACTGTGCACCATGCAAGCGTCTCGCGGGCAGAGGCGAGGCTGGCGCGGGCCTGGGCAACCTGAGCCTCAGCGGTCTTGTAGCTGTTCAGCGCGGTTTCCAGCTCATACTGTCCGATGATGTGCTGAGCGAAGAGCTTCTTATTGTTCAAGTAGGTCAGTTTGGTCGTGTTGGCCTGAGCGATGGCTGTGTTCAGAGCAGCCAAGGACTGGCTGACGGCGGCACGGTAGGTCTCGCTGTCGATGGTGAACATCACCTGACCGGCGCGCACATACTGTCCTTCGTGGACATACACATTGGTGATATACCCAGAAAGTTTTGGGTGTACCTCCACATCCTGAATACCCTTGATGGTTGCCGGATAAGTGGTCTGCATGTCGGCGCTTGACTCGCCGACAGTGCGCACGGCAAACTCATTGTCTTGAAGGTCAGCCAGGCCGCCGCCGCTCTTCTTTCCACATGAAACGAGAGAAAGCGCAGCCAAAGCTACGAACATACAATTTTTAATTTTCATACCTATATTATATATAACGTTTAATTTCTTTGTGTTTAAAAAGCTTGGAGCAGGACATAATCTCTCCTTTCATCGTGCAAAGTTAGCCATTCTTGATGAAGACTCAAAACGCCCCGTGAGTTTTTTAACATTAGTTCGTGTTTTTGTATTCACACTAACAATTAGCTCTTTACACGTCTGTTGATAATTTCTTTTGGCCTTGGTAATGGGCGAACAGTAAATGTGTGTTTATGAACAACAGCTTACTTTTCTGCTGTCTGCAAGTGTCGCATTTCGTGCCCTCCCCATGTTGCGTCGTTGACATATTCAAAGCCCAGACTTCGATAGAGACGTTCTGCTCCTGGATTGCCTTTGTCTACGAGCAGTCCGACAGGCTGCCTCTGACCCTTCTGATCGATGAGCTTTTTCAGCAACAGCGTAGCGAGTCCTTGATGACGGTAGCTTTCGTTGACAGCAAGCGAGTCGATATAGTACTCTCCGGCCTGCGTCTCGTCGTCCATGCCACGGAAGTCCTGTCCCAGGAACTCCTTGGCTGCCTGCAGGAAAGTTTCGCGCAATCGGTGCAAATCAGCGCCATCGTAGCCTACGATGACACCGGCTACCACCGGATGACCATCGGTTGTGTTGTCATCGAGTGCCACCATCGCGTTGCGATAGCTGTATTGGCTGTCGTCTCTTCTGACCAGTGCTATCATCATGCGATGGAAGTCCTCTAAAGTGTGGCTTGGCCCTGCGAAGTTCTGACAACACTCGTGGTTCATCGCCAACATGATGAGAGAGGCGATAGACTCAGCTTGTTCGATGGATGCTGGAACGATTTTCATAAATATAATCTATATTTGATAGCCCGACGAAAGTCAAGTGTTGATCATGTGAAAGTATTTCTATGCCTGGAGATGAAACCGTGCTTTGCTTGTGAACAGGTCTTTTGCTTTAATACGAAGCCGTGCAGGGAATGCCCAATGCAATGACGCGGTCGCGGATAGCATCCAGTTCCTCATGTGAAGCCTTGCGCAGTTTTTGGTCTGGCGTCTCGCGGTCGATGGTATAGACCATCACTTCTTGCGGCTGAATGTATTTGACAGCGTCGAGCCACGGCGCCACATATTCTTCACCCGTATTGTCCGTGCCGTCGCCTTTCATGAACATGGTCTGGATGATCACGTGTCCCTTGAACCATCGCATGTTCTCAATGATGTCCTGAACATCGTAGGAGGGCTGCGTTGGACGATCCACCTTACGGATATAGTCCATGCTGACCGTATCAAGTTTCAGAATGTTGTTGTCCACTTTCAGCAGAGCCTTGCGGATGTCGTCATGTCCGGAGAAGGTGGCATTGCTTAGCACACTGATCTTTGCTTTCGGGCACCACTTGTCGCGCAGTCGGATGGTATCGTCAATGATGCCGGGGAATTCGGGATGGCTGGTGGGCTCACCATTTCCCGCGAAGGTAAGCACGTCGGGATGCTCCTGGTCGTTGTGCATCTTGATGAGCTGCTTTTCCAAAGCTTCCGCCACCTGCTGCCGCGTAGGATGAGGTGAATGTGTGCGGCGGTCCTTGTTAAAGCCACATTCACAATACAGGCAATCGAAGGTGCATATCTTTCCGTCTGCCGGCATCAGGTTCACGCCTAAGCTCAGTCCTAAACGGCGGCTGTGAATCGGTCCGTAGATGGGACTGGGATAAATAACAGTACTCATAATAGCTATACTCTAATTTTACATTTGTCTTGAGCAAAGTTAATAAAAATATATCATTATCGGTGCTTTTCTTCTTGATTATTTGGTTAATGCAAGTTAATCATCTCTTTCTCTCTAATATTTTGATTAACTTTGTATCCAAATGCAAGATTTTGACCACTGCAATGGGAAAGAAGAGAAATAAGGTAAGCAGGCACACTGGGCGTCTGCAAGCTGTTACTTTGTGTATCAGCACGGCCATGGTGCTCGTGCTGTTGGGGCTTGTCGTGTTTTCTACGCTGACCGGCCGCAATCTTTCGTCGTATGTAAAAGAGAACCTTGTCGTCACCATGATGCTCGAACAGGATATGAGTGACAACGAAGCCATCACGATGTGCTCTCATCTGAAGCAGCAACCTTATATCAAGCAAGTGCACTTCATCAGCAAGCGTGCTGCTTTGGCTGATGCTACCCGTCAGATGGGTGCCGATCCCTCTGAGTTCACCGATGGCATCAATCCCTTCCCCTCATCTGTCGAGCTGACGCTGAAGAGCGACTATGCCAACAACGACTCGCTGAAATGGATCTCGGCACAGCTGAAGCGCTATCCTAAGGTGTCGGAGATCAACTATCAGAAGGATTTGGTCGATGCTGTCAACCGTAACCTGACGAAGATTGGTATCATCCTGCTCGTCATTGCGGCTTTGCTCACCTTTGTGTCCTTCTCCTTGATCAACAACACGGTGAAGCTCGGTATCTATGCCCGCCGTTTCTCCATCCACACAATGAAGCTCGTCGGAGCCTCCTGGGGCTTTATCCGTGGGCCGTTTATCCGCCGTGCCGTGTTGACCGGACTGCTTGCCGCACTGTTGGCGATCATCGTTCTTGGTGGATGTATGTATGCGCTCTATCGCTATGAGCCAGAGATACTGAATATTGTGACTTGGCGTGAGATGACTATCACGGCTGTGTCGGTCGTTGCTTTTGGTATCATCATCACGGCTATCTGCGCTTCCATCTCGGTGAACCGCTTCCTGAAGATGAAGGCCGGAGATCTGTATAAGATTTAAGGAGGCACAGGCAGTTTGGTCTGCAGTCAAGTCGATTCTATCCTTTCGGCAGCCTCAATGGCCTGTTGAGGGTGAACGAATATAGGAATATTGAACTTAGAATAATGAATAAACAAAATATGGATAAAAGAAATTATGCATTCGACCGTACCAACTTCACGTTGTTGGCTATCGGTTTCGCCATCGTGGTCATCGGTTTCATACTGATGAGTGGCAGCAGTTCTACGGAACAGGCTTTTAATCCCGACATCTTCAGCTTCCGCCGTATCAAGGTAGCTCCTGTAGTGTGCTTTGTTGGCTTCATTTCCATGATCTATGCCATCATCCACAAGCCAAAGGACAAGGGTGCCGAGACTGCTCCTGCCCAAACACCATCTAACAACGAGGAGGCCTGATGACACTGATACAGACTATTATCATCGCCATCGTGGAGGGACTCACAGAGTTCCTTCCAGTGTCGTCGACAGGCCACATGATCATCACCCAGAATCTTTTGGGTGTACAGCAGGGTGATCCTTTTGTCCACGCCTTCACGTTCATCATTCAGTTCGGTGCCATTCTCTCTGTTGTGTGTCTATATTGGAAGCATTTCTTTCAGATGCGCAACTATGAGGAGTTTGTCGACAAGATGAAATTCTACGGACTGCTTATCGTGGGTGTGTTGCCTGCCGTAGTCATTGGCTTGGCAGCCAAGAAGAGCGGTCTGCTCGACTGGTTGCTGGACAGTGTGGTCGTCGTGGCTGCTATGCTTGTCATAGGTGGCGTATTCATGCTCTTCTGTGATCGTATCTTCAACAAAGGGTCAGAGAACAATCAAGTCGATTGGAAGCGTGCGTTTCTCATTGGCTGTTGGCAGTGCTTGTCAGTCATTCCAGGAACAAGTCGCAGTATGGCTACTATCGTAGGAGGAATGCAGCAGAAGCTGACACGCAAGCGCGCGGCAGAGTTCTCTTTCTTCCTGGCTGTGCCGACGATGGCTGGTGCTACGCTTCTCGACCTGATCGATATGTTCAAGGAGGGCACTACGTGGGCTACCAGCAACAATATCATGTTGCTCATCGTAGGCTGCGTCATCGCTTTTGTGGTGGCTATGCTTGCTATGAAGTGGTTTGTCGGTTTCTTGACCAAATACGGTTTTCGTGCATTCGGCTGGTATCGCATCATCATTGGTGCCGTCATTCTGCTGATGTTGGCAACCGGTCACTCACTTGTTATGGTTGATTGATGAGAGATTTTATCAAAGGAGAGATCTTAGCTATCGACAAGCCCTATGGCATGACGAGCTTTGGTGCACTGGCCCATATCCGCTTCCTGCTATCGCAAAAGTTAGGTCAGAAGGTGAAGGTTGGACATGCCGGTACGTTAGATCCGTTGGCTACGGGTGTGCTGATCCTCTGCACCGGCCGTTGTACCAAACAGATAGAAACACTGCAAAGCCATACCAAGGAATACACGGCAACGCTGCAGTTGGGTGCTACCACTGCCAGCTATGACCGTGAGCATGAGGTAAACGCTACCTATCCTGTGGAGCATATCACACGTGAACTCATCCTTGACGTGCTGAAACAGTTCGAGGGTGACATCCAGCAGGTGCCTCCAACCTACAGTGCATGTAAAGTCGATGGGACAAGGTCGTATCAGTTGCGGCGTAATGGCGAAGCCGTAGAACTCAAGCCTAAGGCTATACATATAGACGAGGTGGAGCTCACGGATTATGACAACGAGAAGAAGACGATGGCCATTCGTGTCGTCTGCGGCAAAGGTACCTACATCCGTGCGTTGGCACGGGACATTGGCCGCGCTCTGAATAGCGGTGCTTATCTCACGAGTTTGCGTCGGACACGTGTGGGCGACATCAGTGAGAACGACTGCATCGAGTTCAATCGTTTTGGCGAGTGGCTCGACAGTGAGATTCCCAACGAAGTGAGTGCCACGGCACTCCAGCGCCCAGCCGAAGCAAAACCACAGATCACTCCCAAGGCGGCCGACAGCTCTAAGAAATAAACAAAGTAAGTCCCAACCGGGATGATTGTCAGACAGAATAGAAAGGAAATATACATTATGAAGTTATCGCAGTTCAAGTTTAAGTTGCCGCCCGAGTCGGTGGCTCTTTATCCTCATAGCATTGTGAGGGAGTATACGAACGACGATGGTACGAAGGGCTCTTTCCGCATTACCCGTCGTGACGAGTCTCGTCTGATGGTGCTGCACCGGACGACGGGCGAGATAGAACTCTATAAGAAGGATGACAAGGGACAACCGATCAAAGGCGAGTATCTTGACTTCCGCAACGTCATAGACTATTTTGATGATGGTGACGTGTTCATCCTCAATGACACAAAGGTGTTTCCGGCCCGTCTGTATGGTACGAAGGAAAAGACCGACGCAAAGATCGAGGTCTTCGTTCTTCGTGAGCTCAATGAGGAGACCCACCTGTGGGACGTACTCGTGGAGCCTGCCCGCAAGATACGTATTGGCAACAAGCTCTTCTTCGACGAGGTGGGCACCATGGTAGCCGAGGTCTATGACAATACGACCAGCCGTGGTCGTTCACTTCGCTTCCTCTATGACTGTCCTCACGATCAGTTCAAGCGCGACCTCTTCGCTCTTGGTGAGGCTCCGCTGCCGGAGTATGTACTCAACGGCCGTCCTGAGGATCCCGATATGAAGGGTATGCACGTGCATTCCCATGCCACTAAGGAGGATCTCGAAGACTTCCAGACGCTCTTTGCCCGCAACGAAGGTGCGGTCACTGTGCCGGCCACAGGACTTCACTTCAGCCGCGAGCTATTGAAGCGTATGGAGATCAAGGGCATCAACACGGCTTTTATCACGCTGCATTGTGGCTTGGGCAACTTCTCTCCGATCGAGGTGGAGGATCTCACGAAGCATAAGATGGACTCTGAGCAGATGTTTGTCAACAAAGAGGCTTGCGACATGGTCAACACGGCTAAGAAGGAGGGACATCATATCTGTGCCGTTGGTACGAGTGTGGCCAAGGCTACCGAGACGGCTGTAGGCACTGATGGCTTCCTCAAGGAGTACGACGGCTGGACATCAAAGTTCATCTTCCCGCCCTACGAGTTCGGTCTTGCTGACACGATGATTGCAAACTTCTATCATCCCGAGTCTACGCTGCTGATGTCTACAGCAGCCTTTGGCGGCTACGAGAACGTGATGGCTTGTTACGCTCTCGCGGTGAAGCACGGCTACAAGTTTGGCTGCTATGGCGACAGCCTGCTGATCGTAGACTGATCGACAGCAGTGTCAATGTAGTAGAAACAAATGATGACAGATACACACAATCCAGCCTTGCATCATGTCTACCTCAGCTTAGGTTCCAATATTGGCAACCGGCGGGGACTGATACGTCAGGCTGTGGAGTTATTGGAGAGCAGGGTAGGGCATGTCTCTGCCTTGTCATCTCTTCATGAAACAGAGCCATGGGGCTTTGAGTCGCCTAATAAGTTCCTCAACGCATGTTGCTGTTGTCTGACGACACTGGCACCACGTCAGGTGCTCTTGGCCACGCAGCGCATCGAGCGTGACCTCGGTCGTACGGGTAAATCGGTTGATGGTGTCTATCACGACCGTGTCATCGACATCGATATCCTGCTTTATGACGACTGGAAAGTGGATGAGCCTGATCTGAAGATTCCTCATCCGCTAATGCATGAGCGCGACTTCGTCATGGTGCCGCTCAAGGAGATATGTAATGTATAATGTATAATGTATAGTGTATAATGTATAATGTATAGTGTATAATGTATAAAGTATAATGTAAGCTGTTCGGTGAAAAATTCCTGTGGCTATTTTATCTCAAGAATTAGAGAATGAGAGCATGAGAGAATGGAAGAATTCCTCTATTGATAGGAATCAAAAAGGATTTTCCGTCGAAAGTAGTTGAGTTGCTTATATTCTCCAATTCTTATTAATTCGAAATGGCGCACGAGATATTCTATAATTCTCAAATTCTTGATAAAATGACAATAGCGAGTAGTAAGGCTACAACTTCATTTGCTGAGTCGTTATGAATAGCTCCCCACTGTTATCTATTATTTCTACATTATACACTATACATTCTACATTATACTTTATACACTATACATTCTACATTATACATTATACATTATACTTTATACACTATACATTATACATTAAAAAAGCCCGCGCTACCACTGTAGCACGGGCTTTCTTCTTGCCTAATTTTCTTCTCGTATGAAAGAAGCGCTGTCTGCGATTACTTACGGAGGCCGAGAGCCTTCACAATAGCACGGTAACGCTCAATGTCACGATCCTTCAGGTAGTCCAGCAAAGCGCGACGCTTACCTACTAGACGAGTCAGAGAACGAGTGGTCACAAAGTCCTTGTGATGTGTCTTGACATGCTCTGTCAGGTGTGCGATGCGATAAGTGAACAGTGCGATCTGGCTCTCAGCAGAACCGGTGTCTGCATTGCTCTTGCCATACTGGCCGAAGATTTCCTCCTTCTTCTCTTTGTTTAAATACATTGTGTTGATGATTAATTGTTGTTGCATCATTACATCCTTCGTCCGCAAGCACCTTCATCAGAGCACAAGCGGCCTTAAATGCATCGGTATCTCCGAAAATGCGCTGCAAAGTTACAAAAAAGTTCTCAGAATCAGCCACTTTTACCAGTTTTTTTTGTAATTTTGCAAGCAAATTATTAGCTCTATTAAGGTAAAGTAATGCAAGACATTCGTAACATCGCAGTTATTGCGCATGTCGACCATGGCAAAACTACGCTGGTTGACAAGATGATGCTCGCTGGTAAACTGTTCCGTGACGGCCAGGACAACAGCGGCGAAGTATTGGACTCCAATGATTTGGAGCGCGAACGAGGGATAACTATCCTTTCCAAAAACGTGTCCATCACTTGGAAAGGAGTGAAGATCAATATTCTCGACACCCCGGGTCACTCTGACTTTGGTGGTGAGGTGGAGCGTGTGCTCAACATGGCCGACGGCTGTCTGCTGCTCGTCGATGCCTTCGAAGGTCCTATGCCACAGACGCGCTTCGTTCTGCAAAAGGCACTGAAACTCGGCCTCAAGCCTATCGTCGTGGTGAACAAGGTCGACAAACCTAACTGTCGTCCTGAGCAGGTCTATGAGATGGTGTTCGACCTGATGTGCGACCTCAACGCTACAGAGGATCAGCTCGACTTCCCCGTCGTCTATGGCTCTGCCAAGAACGGCTGGATGGGACCGGACTTCAACAAGCCCACTGACAATATCGATTATCTGCTCGATAAGATCCTTGAGGTCATCCCGGCACCTAAGCGCCTGGATGGTACACCTCAGATGCTCATCACTTCTCTCGACTATAGTTCCTACACGGGTCGTATCGCTGTCGGACGCGTGCACAGAGGTACGCTCAAGGACGGTATGAACATCACTGTCTGCCACCGCGACGGTACCTTTGAGAAGGATAAGATCAAGGAGCTGCATACCTTCGAGGGTATCACGCACAAGCGTTGCGACCATGTCGACAGTGGCGACATCTGCGCTGTCGTCGGTTTGCAGCACTTCGAGATTGGTGACACCATCGCTGACTTCGAGAACCCCGAGGCTCTTCCGCCAATCGCTGTCGATGAGCCGACGATGAGTATGCTCTTCACCATCAACGACTCTCCTTTCTTCGGTAAGGAAGGTAAGTTCTGCACTTCCCGTCAGATCGGCGACCGCTTGCAGAAAGAGCTTGAGAAGAACCTGGCTCTCCGCGTTCGCAATGTCGAGGGTTCTACCGATAGCTGGATTGTCAGTGGCCGTGGTGTGCTGCACCTCTCTGTGCTCATCGAGACCATGCGTCGCGAGGGCTTTGAGTTGCAGGTGGGTCAGCCGCAGGTGATCTATAAGGAGATCAACGGTCAGAAGTGTGAGCCGGTTGAGGAACTCGACATCAATGTACCTCAGGACTATGCCAGCAAGATGGTGGATATGGTCACACGCCGCAAGGGCGATCTGACAGGTATGGACACCGAGGGCGACCGTGTTAACATCACGTTCGACATTCCTTCACGTGGTATCATCGGTCTGCGCACCAATGTGCTGACCGCTTCTCAGGGCGAGGCTATCATGGCTCACCGCTTCAAGGAGTATCAGCCTTATAAGGGTGAGATCGTCCGTCGTACCAACGGTTCTATGATTGCTATGGAGACGGGTACTGCCTATGCTTATTCCATCGACAAGCTGCAGGATCGCGGTAAGTTCTTCATTGATCCGGGTGAGGAAGTCTATGCCGGTGAGGTGATTGGCGAGCATGTCCATGAGAATGACTTGGTTGTGAACGTTACGAAGGCCAAGCAGCTCACCAATGTGCGTGCCTCCGGTTCCGACGAGAAGGCCCATGTGATTCCGAAGACGGTGATGAGTCTTGAGGAGTGCCTTGAGTACATCAAAGGTGATGAATATGTAGAGGTGACTCCGAAGTCCATGCGTATGCGTAAGATCATCCTTGATCACCTGGAGCGTAAGCGTGCCAACAAGGAATAATCGTTCCTACACATTATTATATATAGAAACTCCATACGCTGTGGGTATGCCCTGCAACGTATGGAGTTTTTTTTATGTATTCTTTTCTGCTTTTCTCAGAAATCAGATAGAGGTGTTATGCCTCTTCGCGCTTCTCGATGTCCTGCATCAACTTCACGGCGTCGACATACTGCTCGATGCCCTGGGCCACCTCTTGCGCGGCTTTCATGGCGAGGACGACGGTTTGTGGACGGTGCACCACGTCACCACCGGCAAAGACGCCACGGCGTGTGGTCATGCCAAAGGGACGTTCCAGGATCTTGACATAGCCTTTCTCGTCGACCTCGATACCTTCCGTCGTGGACACGATACGGTTGGCGGGTCGTGAGCCGATGGCTAAGAAGATGCGGTCGAAAGGCTCCTCGCGGTCGCCGTCCTCGGTATGCACGGTCACGCTGCCCAGTCGTCCGGGCTCACCGGCAATAAACTCCGTGACGCTGGACTTCCACCAGAACTTCACGCCTTCGTTGACGGCTTCGTCATATTCACTCTTGATGGCAGGCATCTCCTCTTGTGTACGTCGGTAGATCACCGTCACGTCGGCACCTAAGCGAATGGCTGTGCGGGCTGCATCCATGGCTACGTTGCCGCCGCCGATGACGCCGACACGCTCTCCGGCGCGCAGTGGTACCATGTTACGGGCGATGGCACCTTCCTGGTAAGCGTTGAACTGATGGAGCAAGTAGGTCGACTGGCTCACGCCGTGGAGCTTGGCTCCCGGCACGTCGTCCATGTTCTGTGGAACAGCGGTTCCCGTGCCCATGAAGATAGCGTCGAAGCCATGCGCGAAGAGATAGTCGACGGTGATGCCGTTCTCGCCCACCATGGTGTTGGTGATGAAGTTGACACCGAGTTCGGCAATCTTTTCGATTTCGGCTCTGACCACCGTCTTGGGCAGGCGGTATTCGGGAATACCAAACATCAGCACGCCGCCGGGCTCCTCAAGGCCCTCGTAGATCGTCACGGCGAAACCTTTGCGGGCTAGGTTACCGGCTACGGTGAGTCCGGCTGGTCCCGATCCGATGACGGCGATGTTGCCGCGTGTCTTCTGTGGCAGCTTTTCGCGTTGCAGGCGCATCTGTGTGTCGAAGTCAGCGATGAAAGCCTCCAGGCTGCCAATCTTCACGGGGTTGCCTTTCTTGTTGAGCACGCAGTGACCCTGGCATTGCTTCTCGTGTGGGCAGACGCGTCCGCAGATTGCCGGCAGGTTCGACGTCTCGTTGATGATGGCCATAGCGTCTCCGAGGTTGCCCTTGGAGAGTTGATGGATAAACGAGGGAATGTCATTGCCGATGGGACAGCCCTTGCGGCAAAGTGGCACCTTGCAGTGCAAACAGCGCTTGGCCTCCTTGATAGCTTCCTGCATCGTCAGGGGCTGCGGTGTGCTATAGTCAATTTGCTCTTTCTTCATGTTGTTACGATGTGTGTAGTGATCGGTTGTTGATGATTAAAAGTTTGTTTTGTCATATAGACATTGCAAATGTACGTATTATATCCGTACGCTTCGTTATATTCTGCAAAAAATTAAATAAGATTAACGTCGCCTTTTAAGCAATGAAAGCAAACCATGTTCTGCTGGTATGTATACGTTAGAAGGGTGTTCTGCTGAAAGATTGAAGGACTCGTTAAAGTTAAAACTTTCAAATATTGAACCGATTGGATGTCTCATTTTTGCACATCTTTTGGAATCTCATTAACTTTGCACCCGAAAAGAGAAGATTTAAGAGAAGACGAAGCGAACGGTATTCAGAGACCGGTCTGACGATGAAATTTGAATAGGATTAAAATGATAAGCAAATAAGTAATTAGTAAATACACATTCACAACACAAATAAAATAAATAATGAATCGACGTTTATTCTATGCAATTTTAATTGCATGTACAGCTTTCCTGCAAAGTGTAGTCGGGGGGGGTAGTGCTGTTTTGGCACAGACTTCCACCGTTTTGACAGGCGTGAAGGACTTGGAAGGCTCTGATCCGAACAGTTCAGGCAATTGGATCATGAGTGATGACGACTACACAAACAATACTCCAGCGAAGACATTCTTCTTGTATAATGTCGGTACGGGGCAATTCCTTTACATCGGAGGATCCTATGGCACGCATGCGGCTATGGCTGATACTCCACAGTATTTCTATATCTATAACAATACTGATGATGGCACCATTTCGTCATCTAAGTCTGCTACGAAATTGAACTTGCGGACCAAGCAGATAACAAAGAACACAACTTCAACTAAACCAAATCTGTCTAATGATTTCATGCAGTATGTGAATGGAGACAGTTTTGGTGCTAATGGACTGTATTTCGACCGTAATTACAACAACAGCAATGGAGGCGGATCGTATGGATGGGTTTTCACACCAGTCAGTGATGGTAGTAAGACCTATTATATCCACCAAACAAAATCTTCAGATAATACAAATCTCTATCTGACAGCTCAGGATGACCCTACCAATGGCAACACATGCGAAGCTCTTCTATATACAGGCACTGACCGGCAGCAATGGAGGTTTATCTCTCTGGCACAGTATTATGAGTTGTTCAAACAGAGCCCCGCATCATTGTCGGCTCCTACTGATGCTTCTTTCTTAATCCTGGACCATGACTTCAGTGTCAATAATAAAAATGCAGTCAAATGGAAGAAAACTAGTGGTACTACGATCAAATTGGGTACATATGATATGTATAAGGAAGATCCTTCTGCCAGTAGCTATTCAGTTCAAAAGAAAAAAGATGCCCGTTACCAACTAAACAATGGGCGATTCTTCTGTGCGGCAATAACAAGCAATACCGGTGAACTTTATCAGGACATCACTGTTGACAAAACAGGCTGGTATATCTTCCGTTGCAAAGGATTCTCCAACCAGAACGCCGAACTCTTTGTTGAGCCACTGCAAGTCAGTGGCAAGGGTACTACTGAACAGACAGAAAAAATTGTGACTACTCCTCTTAACTTCTTTGAGTCTACAGCTACGGATCCCATGCTGCAAGCAGGAAAAGACTTCAGCAACGGGCTCTATGAGAATCAGGTAATGATATATATTACAGACGTTGATAAAGACAGTAATGACAAGTATCATCTTCGTCTCGGTATCCGCATAAAAGCTCCCGGTTCCGCAAAACTCTTAACAAGGGCAACATCTTCTTCTACGGGTCAGACCATCTTCGATACCTTCCGTATGCTCTACGCCAAGAGCAACGGCACGCCGAATCTGATCCTTGACGAGGACAACTTCGATTTGAACTATCTGACAAAGACATCTGATGAATACAAGAATGCGGTTTTGTATCTGAGGCGCACTTTCACGATTGGCAAGTGGAATACTTTCATACTTCCCGTCGATCTTACTTACGGTCAAATGAAGCGTACCTTTGGAGACGAGGTTCGTTTGGCACGTTTGAATTATTTGGGGGACAGCTCCATCCACTTTGTGACAGTTGAGCCATCAAGCGACAATGACGTGATGCTCCAGGCTTATGTGCCTTATATCATTAAGCCTATGAAGGGTCCTGGCGAAAACCAGCAAGACACGGAAGAACTGCATATTGGCTCCTCAAGCACTACCAATGTGTGGACAGGAATGTATCAGGGTAAAAAAGTTACAGATGGTAAGATCACGATACCCGCAAAGCACTATGAAATCTCCATGGTGACGCTCGACCGTTCTATGCTCTATGGCGGAGACAATGCCAAAATGGATCAATACTGGGTATCAACGCAGAATGATACTGGCTCAAAGGAGAACACGACGATGACGGCTTATGGAACTTTGGCAAAGACCTATAATGGTTCCAGTATCATAGACGGTCGCGATAAGCTCTCCGGCGGCTATTTCATGAAAAACGGCAGCTTCTATCAGGTTCCGACAGGCAAGTCTTATGGCTTGAGGGCTTTCCGTTGCTGGTTTAAAGCCGCTACCGGCTCATCGGCAAAGAGCGTTCAACTCTATCTCGACGACGTGATGCTGGATGCTGTCGAGACCACAGGCATCTCTTCCGTCTTAGCTGATAACGGCAACAGTGCCAAAGCTGGTGTCTACAATATCAGCGGACAGTTGATGGGCAACACATTACAAGGACTGCCTGCCGGCCTGTATATCGTGAATGGCAAGAAGGTGGTGGTACATTAATAATATAAGATAATATACAATGAGAAAGCAATATATTCATCCTTCAACTGATCTGATTGTGCTTCAGGATGTTTGTACTTTCACGAGCTATTCGGTAATAAAAGGGAATAGCGACGGCACAAAGCCAACAGGTACAAATGAGCAAATTGACATCGGAAAAGTCTATGACGATGGCACAACCCCGAACGGTGACAAAGAAAGCAGTTATTATGATGACGCAGGCAACTGGGGAGGCGACTAAATAAAGAGCAAGATAAAGAATGGAGTTTACCTTTTGGTGAACTCCATTCTTCGTATATAGATGGTGCTATTACTTGACTTTGAAGTGAAACCAATCGATGTCTACCTTTCCGCCAAGCTGCTGGGTGGCATAATTGTAGATGCCGAAGCGGGTGCCCATGAAGAAGCGGCGGTAGTCAAAGATCAGTTTGAAGTCGCGAAGTACTTCTGTCCAGTGCTTGCCGTCGAGACTGTAGGCCAGCGAGGCCACATCTTTGTGGAGGCGGAAATCGGCAGTCACCTTTAAGTAAACAATGTTCTGAGACAGAGGCTTGCGGTAGACCTCGTGGCGATGATCAGCCAGCACTTTGTGGTCCTTGGCCTCTATCTCCATCGAGTCTGTGGATACCACGATATATTTGCGGTTGCCTTCTTTCACCACCGAGAGCAGTGCGGCATCGTTTTGAAAGGCGCAGAAACCAGCCACGTCGCCGTCTTTCATCTTGCTCACATCCATGCGTATGATGCCCTCGCATTGTGGGCCCATCGTACGAGTCGTCAGTGTGTTGCGGGCCAGAAAGATGTTGGGAGCCACAGCAGCCGTATGCAGACGCAGCCAGCCACGGCGCTCGGTGAGCGACCAGGCGTTGTCGACGGGGTTGTGGTTCCACTGCCAGTCGAGGCTCAGTGTAGATTTGTTAAACTCATCGCTGTTGACGATGCTCGTCTTCTTATTGCCCGCAAAGGGTACCTCCATCGTTGCGGGCACATAGTCCACCTTCGGCCAGCCGTCGGTCCAACGGACAGGAGAGAGCGTCGGCACGCGGCCTACGCCGCCACGATCCTGGAAGATCAACGCAAACCAGCGGCCGTCGGGCGTGTCTACTATCGTGCCCTGCCCGACACCGCCGTATCCTCCGAACTCTGTCTCGAGCATCACACGCTTGGTATATGGGCCTTGGATGTCTTTTGCGCGGTAGACGACTTCGCGGCGCGGATGGCCGTTGGTCCAGGAAATCATCTGCAAGTAGTAGTGTCCGTCGTGCTTGATGACACGTGAACCTTCGAGAAGTCCCTTTTCTTCACTGTCGCGCTGGAAGAGCTGACGGTGAGAGCCGTCTACGACCGACTTGAGATCGCTGCTGAGTTCCACCATCTCGCCTGTACCATAAAAGACATACGCACGGTCGTCATCATCGAAGAACAGTGTGGCATCATGGAAATGGGGCAGTCGGCTGACGAGTGTCCACGGACCTTCTGCCTTTTGGGCTGTCATGATATAGGTCTCGCCACCGGGATGATCATTCGGAGCGAAGAGCGCATAGAACCGTCCTTTGTGATACTTCAGCGAGGTGGCCCACTGCCCGCGGCCGTAGACGGTGCCCTGCTCCATATCATATTTAGGCGAGTCAGTGAGTTTGTCGAAGAGATAGCCCACTGTCTGCCAGTTGACAAGGTCGCGCGAGTGCATGATGGGACCGCCCGGCATGAGGTGCATCGTCGTCGAGACCATATAGTAGTCGCTGCCCACACGGATCAAGTCCATGTCGGGCACATCCGACCAGATGACGGGATTGGAGAACATTGCAGTCTGCGAAGCTTTGTGATTCACGATTTTGCCCATGGGTTTCTTCACCGTCTCCGTTGCCATCATGGGCAGAGACAGCGCGGCGAGAAGCAGAAGGGCTGGGATTGTTTTTGTTTTCATTGATTTGTCTGTTTCTAATCTGCTTGATTCATGAACATTCAGTTCTTCTTTGTAGAACATGGAATTGCCATGAATTAACCACGAATTATTTACAACGATGATGTTGATGAGTAATTCATGGTCAGTTCATGAACATCCATGTAAACGATATATACATGAAACAAGTAGCTAATTTATTTAATCTTTATTGTTATTTTCTCTAACACCACACCCGGGTCGAGCGGTTCGAAGACGAGGCGATGGATGCCGTCGCTCAGCTGTTGCAGCGGCAGCGTGACCTGCTTTTCAACGATGCGGCGGGCTACCGTGGGGTAGTAGATGCTGTAGATATTCTCCGGCTTCTCGTTGAGGTTGGCATTGAAGTTCACCGTCTCGCCCTTACCGTCGAGGCTCACGCGGTAGCGCAGTCCACCCTGGTTGAGGAAGTCGAGCGTGCATTTCGTTGTCACGGTGATGGTCACGCTGTCGGTGGTATTCAGGCCACGGAAGCGATACTCCAGTTGTGCGCCGTTGACCGAAGCCGTTGTTGGCCGCAGTGTCATTGCACCGAGCGACGGTCCCATGAACGGGATGTCGATCCAGCGTGCACCTTCGCCGTCGCGCTTGCTAAAGTAGTGCTCGGCCTCCAACACCACTTTGCCATCCTTCTCGTCGATGACCCAACCGTCGGTACGCGGCTTGACGGTGTAGAGCTTCGGCAGCATGTCGTGTGGGAAGTTGTCGTTCCATGTCGTGTATCCGATATGTTTCTGGATCATCATGCCGTTCCATTTTCCTCCCGCGATGTCGTGGTTATAGGCAGCGCAGAGCAGAGAGTCGCGACGGAAGTCCTTTCGACAGCGCTCTGCCCACGTGTTGGCATCGGGATTGCCCTGCTCATAGAGCTGATGGTTCATGGCCTGTGCATAGTACATGTCGTAGAGATTGGCCATCGCCTGCACGGGGAAGAGGATGAGCTCCTGGTAAGCGTCGCGGCAGTTCTCGGGCAGAGACGTGTATTGGCGCAGGGCGTCACGCTCCAGCGCAGCGTAGTCGCTGACCACCTTCTGCCATTCGCCGTCCTTCAAATTGTAGGTCTTGGCGTCGAGCATCTCGGCCGTGCAGCGTCCGACGTACTTGCATTGCAGGTTGAGAATACGCGCCGCCTCGGTAGCCTGATCCTCGCCGAAGGCAGCAGCGCAGAAGCGGTGGGTGTGGTCGAGCAGGTTCTCTGTGGTGTAGGCCGTCGGATTCCATGCCATGTCGATGAAGAGTTGGATGGGATATTCCATCGGCTTGAGGTCGCCGACATTGAGGATCCACAGTCGGTCGATGCCGTTTTCGGCAGCCAATGTCAACTGTTCCCACATGTTCTGAATAGGCGTGACGTTGATCCACTTCGAGTTTCTCGGCGCACCAACATAGTCGACATGATAGTAGAGTCCCCATCCGCCTTTTCGATTGCGCTCCTTTGGCGTGGGCACACGGCGTACGTCACCCCAGTTGTCATCGCAGAGCAGCAGCGTCACATCATCGGGCACACGCAGTCCGGCGTCGTAGTAGTCCATCACCTCTTTGTAGAGTGCCCATACCTGCGGCACTTCGCTGGCCTTCTTGCCACGCTCTTTCTCGATGATGCGACGCTGGTTGCGGATGATCTTTTCCATGAGTTGTATGTTCGTGTTCTCGCTCATGGCCATGTCGCCGTCGCCACGCATGCCGATGGTGACGATGTCCTCGGTGCCTTTGTTGCGCCGTACACCTCCGGCCCAGAACTCATCTAATGCTTTCTGGTTGGTGGCGTAGTTCCATTGTCCGCCCGCAGCCTCACGTGAGGCACGGTCCTGAGCTTCCACGTTCGGGTCGTCGGTGTGGCCATGCCATTCCTTTTGTGAGCGGCACATCGGCTCGTGATGTGAGGTGCCGATGATGATGCCACGGTCGTCAGCAGTCTTGCTGTTCAGTGCGTCGTCGGCATAGAAGGCCCAGCCCCACATGGCAGGCCACATGAAGTTTGCCTTTAATCTGAGCAGCAACTCAAAGACGCGGTCGTAGAAACGATGGTCGCCGTAGTTTGTGCCATAGGTGTTTTTCACCCATGTTGTCAGGCAGGGAGCCTCGTCGTTGAGGAAGATGCCGCGGTACTTTACTCTTGGAGAGGGCTGGTATTGACGGCCGTTGCTATATATAATATGGTCTTGGTGCTTCACGGGAACATCAGCCCACCAGTACCACGGCGACACGCCCATCTCGCGACTGAGCTCATAGATGCCGTAGATGGTGCCGCGCTTGTCTGAGCCGACGACGACAAGGTTGCCGTCGACAACGTCGATGAGATAGCTCTCCCATTGTCCGCGCAGTTTTCTGACGTCGATCTTTTGGGCTTTGACGATGTTGTCGATGATTTTACTCTTGTCGAGCGTGCCGGCGATGATGCGTCCGTGTCCCGGCTGATTGACTGCCGTGGTGACAAGAACGGGCGCTGCCTTGCCGCAGACACGACGGATGTCAGCGCTGAGATCGCGGGCCGCGAGCCTTACCCCGGTCCAGTCTGTGGTGTCCACGACGATGGTGGCAGGCTGCTGACCGGTTTTGGCGATGTCAAAATCTGTGGCATTGGCCCATAAGGGGAACAGTAGTAATAAGAATAGGAAAATTTTGTTCATCTTATTTTTCTTTGTTTATTTCATACTAAAGACCGTGTACGACTTCCCCGGTTGGGTGTCGAGGTCATATTCATAGACTTTCGGGATGGCTACCTCTTCAAGTTTCTGTGTGTGGAGGAGCGGTTGTCTGACTACAGCCGGAGCCAACAATGTATTGGGACAAGCACCTTTGGCTGCCCGCAGTCCCTGGCCTTTTAGAGGCTGATAGGAGCGCAGACGCAGCACACCACCGATGGTGGAGGTGATCGTGGCTTGTTTTAACTTGTTGTCACTCCATTGCTCATTGACGACGAAACCGCCACGGGCGCGCAGTCCTTTCACGCTTCCCTCATGCCAGGCAGCAGGCAGGGCTGGCAGCAGATGCACGGCGCCGTCGTGACTTTGAACAAGCATCTCTGCAATGCCAGCCGTGAAACCAAAGTTACCGTCAATCTGGAAGGGTGGATGCGCATCGAAGAGATTGGGATAGATACGTCCGTTGGGATACTGTCGTTGCAGTGAGTCGCAAGGCAGCAGATGCAGCATGTTGTTGATGATCTGCAGGGCGTGATTGCCGTCGAGCATGCGTGCCCAGAAGTTGATCTTCCATCCTAAGCTCCATCCAGTAGCCATATCGCCACGCTGGAGCAGGGTGGTGTGAGCTGCACTAAAGAGCTCGGGATGAGTGAAAGGCGAGATCTGATTGCTTGGATACAGTCCATAGAGATGTGAGATATGGCGGTGGTCATCTTTCGGGTTGTCGCCGTCTTGCAGCCATTCTTGTAGTTGGCCGTAACGACCGACCTGCATTGGTGGCAACAAAGCGAGCTTCTGCTGAGCCTCGCGACGGAATGTTGTGTCGATACCGAGAATTTCTGATGCACGGATCACAGAGGACAGCGCGTCGAAAGTAATCTGATTGTCCATCGTGCAACCCGCTGTCACAGATGTGCGCTTGCCCATCGGGCCGTGCTCAGGGCTGACGGAGGGAGACAATACAAATGTTGAATGTTGAGTGTTGAATGATGAATTATTAATGTTGAATGATGAATGATGAGTGTTGAATGATGCGCTGCAAGGGTCGCGAGAAGCTCTACCAGAGTTGAATGTTGAGAGTTGAGGGTTGAACTGATAGAGCGAATCTATGGGCACGGTCTGACCATAGTCCATCAGGAAACGGGCGGCGGAGTGGAGGACAGGATACCACTGACGCAGGAAGGTCTTGTCGCCCGTGAAGAGATAGTGCTGCCACAGATGCGTGGTCAGCCACGCGCCTCCACAGGGAAACATGCCCCAGTAAGCACCATCGATCGGTCCGGCAACACGCCAGATGTCGGTGTTGTGATGAGCCACGAAGCCACGGCAGCCATACATCGTCTGTGCAGTACGGGCACCAGTCTGGCTGAGATCGCTGATCAAAGAGAAGAGTGGGGGTAGGGTAGAAGTGAGATTGGTCACCTCTGCCGGCCAGTAGTTCATCTCAGTGTTGATGTTGATCGTGTACTTGCTGTCCCACGGCGCATTGCGCTCTTTGTTCCAGATGCCTTGCAGATTGGCAGCCTGACCGCCAGAGCGTGATGAGGAGAGCAGGAGATAGCGGCCATATTGAAACATCAGCGTCACAAGACGGGGATTTTGCTGCTGAGGATATTGCTGGAGCAAAACGTCTGTCGGAAGAACCTTTTCTTGCGATTTTGCGGAATTGATGCTTAAGTCCACCTTGTTGAAAAGTGGCTGATAGGCTGCTATGTGCGCCCTGAGTTGCTGATCATAGTTGCCGGCAATGGCCTGCTCCAACGCCTGCTGCGCTTTGTCTTCCGCATTGCCACTGATGTCGTGATAGTTGACGAAATTCGTGGCAGCGGTGAGATAGATCGTTGCGGAGGTAGCGCCGGAGATGCATAACCGGTTGTTTTTGCAGACGATTTTGCCGTCGCTCTTCACAGCCACCTTGGTCACAGCATGCAGTCCGGCCTTCACGCCTTCCTGGTTTTCGCCTTGACAAACCATCGTGATTTGCTGGTCTTGTGCTTTCACCTCATGGTTGAGAATCGAAGAAAGCGCAACGCTGAACTGCAACGCGCCTTTGCGGGAAGCCTGAAGATGCACCGCCATGAAGCGTCCGGCGAAGGAAGTAAAGGCTTTGCGCTCGATCTTTATGCCATTCTGATAGAAAGTGGTGGTATTGACGGCCTCGTTTAGAGACAGCAAACGATGGTAGCCGTTAGTCTCCGTTTGCTTAGCGGACTTCGCTTGCTGAGGATCTGTTGTCTGCGCGTCCGTCGGCATGTCGATGAGCAGCGAGCCTAATGGCAGAAAGCGCATGCCGTTCTTACCGGTGAAGAAATTGCGGTTGATGACGCCCTCGGCCTGATCTTCTTTGCCGTGACGAATGAGTTCACGCACCCATTGCAGGGAGTCTTTAGCACGTGGTGCGTCATTATCGTAAGGTGATCCCGACCAAAATGTCGTCTCATTGAGGTCGATGCGCTCGTGCGTGGTACCGCCATAGACCATTGCTCCGATGAAGCCGTTGCCTAAAGGCAGAGCTTCCCACCAGTTGCGGGCAGGTTGCTGATATTCCAGGCACAGCCTGTCGTGGCTCATAGCGTTTCTACCCCAGCTCGGTAAATTGATGAGCAGGAGTGAACACAGTATCAGCAACAGCCCTCCACTTAACCTAAGTCGATAAAGGAGAGAATGAGATTGCTCTTGTGTCATGATTGTTTTCAGTTATTTGTTCTTTGTGAATCAGCGTGCAGTCATACGTTTCTGCTTGTTTCTTTCCGCAAAGTTACGAATTTTGTCTCAATGTCGGTTTGCCAAACGTTTCATTTTCCTTGGTATTTGTTGCAAGCGTATTGTTTATTTGCTCTTTCGTTAGTTTTCTTTGTCAATATCCGAACAGTATTTTGCATATTCGTTATTTTTGTGTTACTTTGCAGTTGACAAGTAGGAGGCACGGCGTCTCGCCGTGCAAGAATGTGCGGCGAGGACGCCGCACCTCCTACTGCAAAGCCAGTGAATAACTGCTTAGTTATATAGAAGCAAGAAATACAATAAAGAGTTAAAGCATAGATGAAAGCGGTACTCACCATCACAGGTTCGGACAGCTGTGGCGGAGCAGGCATACAAGCCGACATCAAGGCGATCAGTCAGTTGGGTGGCTATGCCCTCACAGCTATTACGTCCATCACTGTTCAGAATACGTTGGGTATTCAGAACTATTACGACTTGCCCCCGGAGACAGTTCGGGGACAGGTGGAGGCTGTCATCAATGATGTGGAACCTAATGTGGTGAAGGTGGGACTGATTCGCACGCTTGCCACGCTCAACGTCATCGTCGATTTGTTGCAGAAGTATCGTCCTTCCTGCATCATCTATGATGCAGTCGTGCGCACGGCGCAGGGTGAGCAGTTGATCCCCGATGATGTCCACAACATGATCGTCCGGCGACTGCTGCCTCTGTGTACGGTAGTGATCATCGGCAAAGATCAGCATACCGACAAGCTGCCCGACGCTGTACATGCCATTGCGATCGACGACAATCCTCAGCACGGTTATGCCAATGGCTTTTCCTCGGCACTGGCGTGTTTCGTCAGCCAGGGACTTTCATTAGCGGACGCTGAGAGCAAGGCACGGGCATATGTCAATGCACAGTCGGCCACGGCCTCAGATGCTACGGGCCGCTGTGGCGAGCTCTATCGGCTCTTTCTCGATGCCATCGAGGAGCGAGGTGACGAGTATCACGACATCAACTACTATGCTGATCACCTCAACGTCAGTGCCCGCTACCTGGCGCAGGTCACCCACCGTGCTGTGGGACTGACGCCCAAGCAGATCGTTGACAAGGAGATGACACGCATTCTCCAGTCAGCACTGCTCTCGTCGACACAACCACTCCAGCAGTTGGCTTACGACCACGGCTTCTCTTCCCAGCAGCATTTCACCAAGTTCTTTAAGAAACAAACAGGACTGACGCCGAGCCAATACCGCGCGGAGGTCAAGCGGAAAGCAGAAGAGAGATAAAACTCAGAGTTTAAGCATCGAATCAATCTCACACAGAGAGCACAGAGACACAGAGAACTACATCATCAATACTGCGATTTGGAATCTCAGCGTTCAACGTGGCTTTGCGTGAGGGAACAAGATATAGAACAGTTAGAAAACCAGGATAAGAAACACAACTAAAAGAAAGAAACAATGGAAAACGACAGACAGACTTTGAACCGCAACTTGGCACAGATGCTCAAGGGCGGCGTGATCATGGACGTAACAACCCCTGAGCAGGCAAAGATCGCCGAAGAGGCCGGTGCCTGTGCCGTTATGGCTTTGGAGCGCATTCCGGCAGATATCCGTGCCGCAGGCGGTGTGGCTCGTATGAGCGATCCGAAGATGATCAAAGGCATTCAGGCTGCTGTAAGCATCCCCGTGATGGCTAAATGTCGTATCGGACACATTGCCGAGGCTCAAATCCTGCAGGCTATCGACATCGACTACATCGACGAGAGTGAGGTGCTTTCCCCCGCTGACGATGTCTATCACATTGATAAGACACAGTTCCGTGTGCCCTTTGTCTGTGGCGCCCGCAACCTGAGCGAGGCCCTGCGCCGTATTGCTGAGGGTGCGACGATGATCCGTACCAAAGGTGAGCCGGGTACCGGTGATGTGGTTCAGGCCGTGCACCACATGAGACTGATGCAGAGTCAGATCCGCGACCTCGTCGCCAAGCGTCCCGATGAGCTCTTCGAGGCTGCAAAGCAGTTGCAGGCTCCTTACGACTTGGTGAAATATGTCCATGACCACGGCAAGTTGCCAGTGGTGAACTTCGCTGCCGGTGGCGTGGCAACGCCTGCCGATGCTGCCCTGATGATGGAGTTGGGCGCAGAAGGCGTGTTCGTTGGCAGTGGCATCTTCAAGAGTGGCAACCCCCGCAAGCGCGCCGCCGCTATCGTCAAAGCTGTCACAAACTACAACGATCCTAAGGTGCTGGCAGAGATCAGCGAGGATCTCGGCGAGGCCATGGTGGGCATCAATGCCGAAGAGATACAGCTGTTGATGGCAGAGAGAGGTAAATAAGCGAGAGGAGACAGCGTCTATGAAAAAACGTATCGCTGTGTTGGCGCTGCAAGGTGCCTTCATTGAGCATGAGAAGATGTTGCAGCGGCTTGGTGCTGATGTCTTTGAGATCAGAGAGAAAGGCGATTGGCAACAGCCTAAAGACGGACTTGTCATCCCCGGTGGTGAGAGCACTGTGATGGCCAAACTGCTTGTGGAATTGGGCCTTCACGACGAGATTCGCAACGACATCGTAGCCGGTCTTCCTGTCTTCGGCACTTGTGCGGGTCTCATCCTCCTTTCGGAACATGTGCGCCAGCACGAAGGCGAGGAGGCCGAGCCGATGTCCGGTGCTTTGTCGACCATGGACATCACGACGTGCCGCAATGCTTACGGTCGTCAGTTAGGCAGCTTTGCCACAGAAGCCGACGTCGAAGGTGTGGGCAAGGTGCCGATGACGTTCATCCGTGCTCCGTTCATCGAGACGGTGGGATCCAAGGCGCATGCACTGGCAAGCGTCGACGGGCATGTCGTCGCGGCCCGTCAGGGCAATCAGTTCGTCACTGCTTTTCATCCCGAGCTCACCGACGACACCCGTGTGCACGAAGCGTTCCTGAAGATGATATAGAGAGGATAGAAGCTATAGAGACAATAGAGATTATAGAATCTATAGAAGCCATAGAATCTATAGAAGCCATAGAATCCATAAAATCATAGAGACTATGGAAACTATAGAAACTATAGAAGCTATAGTGACTATAGTGTCTATAGTTGCCGCGAAAGCCGAAAGGCTTTAATAAATAAAATACCCCAAAGCCGCTCAAATGCAGCTTTGGGGTATTGCTTTTCTCCCCCCTTGGGGGGAGTTAGAGGGGGCATTACTCCTCGCTCCAGTCTTCCTGGCTCTTGCGAACATAAGACTTGTAGCGGAGCTTAGCCATCTTCTCGCACTCCGAGAAGAGCTCGTCAGCCTCAGCAGGATAAGCCTTAGCTACAGAAGAGTAGCGGACCTCACCGAGCAGGAACTCACGGAAGTCAGCCCAATTAGGCTCCTTGCTGTCGAGTGTGAACGGGTTCTTGCCCTGGTCAGCGAGCTCTGGGTTGAAGCGCCACAGATGCCAGTAACCGCAGTCAACGGCGAGCTTCTCCTCCATCTGGCTCTTGCCCATGCTTCTCTTGAGCTTCTTGGTGCCCTTGATACCGTGGTTGATACACGGAGCATAAGCGATGACGAGCGAAGGGCCTGGATAAGCCTCAGCCTCACGGATAGCCTTCAGGCACTGAGCATTGTCGGCACCCATAGCCACCTGAGCGACGTAGACATAACCATAGGTTGTCTGCATCAGACCCAGATCCTTCTTGCGGACACGCTTGCCCTGAGCGGCGAACTGAGCGATGGCTCCCAGAGGAGTAGCCTTAGAGGACTGTCCACCTGTGTTGGAGTAAACCTCAGTATCGAGAACAAGGATGTTGACATCCTCACCGGTAGAGAGCACGTGGTCGAGACCGCCGTAGCCGATGTCGTAAGAAGCACCGTCACCACCGATGATCCACTGAGAACGCTTCACCAGATAGTGCTCCAGCGGCTGCAGTTCCTTGCAGAACGGGCAGCCAGCCTCAGCGCCTTTCTCGATCAGCGGCTTCAGCTCAGCGGCAGCAGCCTTAGATCCGTCGGCGTCGTTCTTCTGCTCGATCCACTTCTGAGCGGCAGCCTTGAAGTCATCAGGTGTGTGCTCGCCTTCCATAGCCTGGTTGAGCAGTACGGTGATACGCTCTTTCATCTTCTTGTTGCCCAGTGCCATACCGAGACCGAACTCGCAGAAGTCCTCGAACAGAGAGTTGTCGAAGGCAGGACCCTGACCCTTCTCGTTCTTGCAATATGGAGTAGAAGGAATGGAAGCAGAGTAGATAGAAGAGCAGCCCGTAGCGTTGGCGATCATCTCACGGTCACCGAAGAGCTGAGAGATCAGCTTGACGTAAGGAGTCTCACCGCAGCCGGAGCAAGCACCGGAGAACTCGAACAGAGGCTGAGCGAACTGAGAGTTCTTCGGGCTCTGCTTGATGTCGACGAGGTCTTGCTTAGACTTCACGTTGTTGGTCAGGTAAGTCCAGTTCTCAGCTTCCTTCTTCATGTCGGGAGCATCGACGTTGAACGGAACCATCTTCAGAGCCTTCTCGATCTCGCCGGTTTCCTTGTTCTTCTTGCCCGGGCAGACATCAGCACAGTTGCCGCAGCCTAAGCAGTCGAGAACGGAAGTCTCGATGCGGAACTTCATGCCCTTGAGTGTCTTAGGAGCCAGCATGTCGATGGTCTTGCCGTCGAAGCCAGCAGCTTCCTTCTCGTCGAGGACGAACGGACGGATACAAGCGTGAGGACAGCAGAACGAGCACTTGTTGCACTGGATACAGTTCTCAGGATTCCAGACAGGAACGAAAGCCTCGACACCACGCTTCTCCCAAGCTGCGGTACCGTTCTGCCATGTGCCGTCAACAGTGTCGTTGTTGACGAAGTCAGAAACCTTGAGCAGGTCACCAGCCTGAGCGTTGATAGGACGCACGAGGTTCTTGACGAATGCGGGAGCGTTGTCCTCCTTAGCCTCGTCATCAGCCAGGTTAGCCCATGCCGGGTCTACGGTCAGCTCTTTGTACTCACCGCCGCGATCGACAGCAGCGTAGTTCATGTTCACGATGTCCTGACCCTTCTTGCCGTAAGACTTCACGATGAAGGCCTTCATCTGCTCGACAGCGAGGTCGGTAGGAATGACCTTGGTGATACGGAAGAATGCAGACTGCAGGATGGTGTTGGTGCGGTTGCCCAGACCAATCTCCTGACCGATCTTCGTAGCGTTGATGTAGTACACCTTGATGTGGTGCTTAGCGAAGTAGCGCTTTACCTTGTTAGGAATGAAGTTGACGAGCTCCTCACCGTCGAAGATGGTGTTGAGCAGGAACGTACCATTGTCGCGCAGACCACGTGTCACGTCGTACATGTGGAGGTAAGCCTGAACGTGGCAAGCCACGAAGTTAGGCGTGTTGACCTGATAAGCGCTGTGGATAGGCTCGTCGCCGAAACGCAGGTGAGAGCAGGTGAAGCCACCAGACTTCTTAGAGTCATAAGAGAAGTAAGCCTGGCAATATTTCTTGGTGTTGTTACCAATGATCTGAACAGAGTTCTTGTTGGCACCGACAGTACCGTCAGAGCCCAAGCCATAGAACTTAGCCTCGAAGAGAGAGTCACCGCCCATCGGGATCTCCTCGACCTCAGGCAGAGAGGTGAAGGTGACATCGTCGACGATACCGACAGTGAAGTGGTTCTTCGGCACGTTGAGCTCGAGGTTGTTGAACACAGAGATGATCTTGGCAGGAGTAGTATCGGAAGAACCGAGACCATAGCGACCGCCGACGATCAGCGGTTTGCGAGGATCGTCATAGAGCGCGCTCTTGACGTCGAGATACAGAGGCTCGCCCTCAGCTCCCGGCTCCTTGGTGCGGTCGAGCACGGCGATACGCTTTACTGTGTCAGGGATAGCCTTGCGGATAGCCTCGACAGAGAACGGACGATAGAGGTGTACAGCCACCATACCAACCTTCTTGCCCTGCTTTGTCAGGTAGTCGATAGCCTCGCGGGCAGGCTCGGTAGCGGAACCCATCAGCACGATGATGTTCTCTGCATCGGGAGCACCATAGTAGTTGAACAGATGATACTCACGGCCTGTGATCTTGGAGATCTCGCCGAGGTACTTCTCAACGACCTCAGGCACTGCATCGTAGTACTTGTTGCTGGCCTCGCGGTGTGTGAAGAAGGTCTCAGGGTTCTCAGCGGTACCACGAGTGACAGGACGCTCAGGAGAGAGCGCACGGTCGCGGAAGCGCTTGATATACTCTGGGTTGACGAGCGGACGGATGTCCTCCATGTCCATAGCCTCGATCTTGTGATACTCGTGAGAGGTGCGGAAGCCATCGAAGAAATTGATGAACGGCACAGACGTCTCGAGAGTAGCGAGGTAGGGAACGGCAGTGAGGTCCATCACCTCCTGCACTGAACCTGAGCAGAACATGGCGAAGCCGGTCTGGCGGCAAGCCATCACATCCTGGTGATCACCGAAGATACACAGAGAGTGGCTGGCCAGTGTACGTGCAGAAACGTTGAACACGCAAGGCAAGAGCTCACCGGCAATCTTGTACATGTTTGGGATCATCAGCAGCAGACCCTGAGAAGCGGTGTAAGTTGATGTCAGCGCACCAGCCTGCAAAGAGCCGTGAAGTGCACCGGCAGCACCACCCTCAGACTCCATCTCCTGTACGGTGACGGTCTGACCAAACAGATTCTTACGACCCTTGGCAGCCCATTCGTCGATGTGCTCAGCCATAGGAGACGACGGTGTGATGGGGTAGATGGCAGCCACCTCAGTAAACATATAGCTTACATGGGCGGCAGCGGTGTTACCATCACAAGTCATGAATTTCTTTTCTTTTGCCATTTTGTGAAAAAATAGATGATAAAAAGTTGATAATGTTTTTGCGTTATATTATAATAGGTGTCAGTAGAGCATACCCAGTAACCATAAAGGTATCTGGTCGCCGTGACCTATTTTCTGGTGGTATCGTGCGTAGATCGTCCCGCTGGCGTTGCGGCTTTTGTCAGCCACGAGCGCGTCGCAGATGCGAAAGCGCAGTTTGTTGTCCACGAGATAGCAGTGGTCCTTGTCGCCCTGGTTGACGAGATGGTCTTTCCACAGTGTGTTGACGAAGAAGGTTTCCATGACTTCCTGCATGCTGCTGGTGATAGGGTAGATGGCATACATCAGGTTGGGATTGTGCATCATCACCTTCGAGGGCTTTTTGGGGAACTGCTGTCCGGGATTGTAGACAAGGTTGATCAGTCTGGCATCGGCAAGGTATTTGATATAGTTCATCACCGTGGCACGGCTGGTGTCGATCTCGTCGGCGAGTTTACTGATGTTCGGTGCCTGCGGACCATTGAGGGCCAGGAGATAGAAGAGCTTCTTGATCTTAGTGAGGTATTTCAGTTCTATCTGTTTGATGAGCAGGATGTCCACCTCTGTCATCATGTTCATGGTCTTGAGCAAATTCTCCATGAAGTTGCGGTTCTCAAGGAAGAAGGGGTAGAAGCCATGGTGGAGATAATCCATAAAGAAAGTCGTAGGATCCACTCTCTGCACGATGTCCTTGGCGATGGCTTCATGGTTGCTCACAATCTGATCCAGGGTCAATGGCACAAAGTGGGTATGCGCCTTGAGGTTGAGATATTCGCGGAAGGAGAAGCCACGGAGGTTGTAGCTCTTCACCAAGCCATTGAGTTCGGGGTTCTCCTCTTTGAGCCGCATGACGCTGGATCCGGTGAAAACGATTTTCAGTTGGGGATATTTGTCGTAGCACTCTCGCAACTCCCGGCTCCAGTTGGGCTGTTTAAACACCTGGTCGATGAGCAGCACCTGACCACCCTGTCCGACAAACTCACCGGCAAAGTCGGCGATGCCTCGCCCCTGGAAATAGAAGTTGTTCATGTTGACATACAGACATCTGTGGTCGTTGCTGCCGAAATGTTCCTTGGCGTATTGCAACAGGAATGTCGTCTTTCCCACGCCACGAGTGCCCTTAATGCCAATAAGGCGGTCGTTCCAGTCAATCTCGTCCATAAGGACGCGTCGTACTGGGGCGTTGGTGTGGTCCACCAGGTAGGCATGGGTGCGAAAGAAGGATTCCATAGATGTCTTTGATGTCTGTATTGGTTATACAGTGCAAAGATAATGATTAATTTTAATTTTGCAAACCATAGATAGCAAAAAGTTTTGTTTTTAGCAAATTTTGTATTATCAGACGGTGTTGACGGCAGATAGCGGAAAGTGTCATCATGAGCTGGCAATACCTAAAAATAATATGCGAAAGAACAAGTACAATCCCATACACTCGTCAGACTGTCATGTCTGTTGCGGAATAACGTCACCTGTGTACAAGTCGACACTCCGCACTACTGCACCGTCTTTGCTATTTCATTCTTGCTTTTTTGCTGTTGCAACGCTCGATTGTTTTCTTTAGCTTGTTGCAGAACAAGCATTCCTTTCCGGAGGTCAGCAATATTCCGAATTGTTGGTTTTTCTGACAAAAAAGTGGCCTTAAAATGGCGTTCTTTTCGAGCAAGTACCCACTTGGCGCTGATTTTTGAAATTTTAGAAGGTTTTCTGTAAGTTGTTGAAAGATAACAAGATATGATAGAAGTATTTGATTGCGTTTTCCTTACGGCTACTAATACGTATTGTTTCGTCGGTTGCCATGTGGTCAGAAAGCCTTTCTGATACTGTCATCGCGCTTATCTGACCTGCTCACTACGCTTATCTGACCCGGTCATCACGCTTAGATGACAGTATCAGAAAGGCTTTCTGAGGGGTAGAGATCAGCTTTTTGGTTTTCTGATCATCGTTTTTTGCTCCTTAGCGCGTTGCCTTTTCTCTAGAATGAAAGGTTTTGTTGACAGAGTTTTGTAAATAATATTAGTGTGAAGACTTGTGTGAATTCTCCCTCGTAATTCTATTACCTACTTTGCAAAAGAGCTGTTTCTTTATTGAAAATATCACAAATAACAAAAAGAAAACCACGTATTTGCGCTAATATTTGTAACTTTGCATTTAATAATATAAAGAGGATAAGACATGATTCATATTTTCAATCCCGAACATGACATTGCTTTAGGAGCACATGTAGAGCAGTTTACCGCTCCTCATGCGGCCCGGCAGTTGCGCCACGACTTGGGTTTCTTGCCGATGATATGGGCCGATGAGGGCGACAAAGTCATCGTGGAAGACGTAGAAGCGGCTAAGGAGGCTTTCCGGCATTTGGGGTTGAAGGCCAGGGGATCATGGCATAGTTGGAAAGAAATTGCTGACGTGCTGGATGTGCGTCAGCCCGAGGAAATCGCTCCGTGGGGCTGGGACCAGGCGCTCTTCCACCGTATGGTAAAGGCAGGTGTGTCGCCTGCGCTGCTGCCGATGCCCAACCGTATGGAGATTATCAGGCATATCAGCCATCGCCAATGGGCTGCGGAACATGTGTTGCCCGCTATGCGCCTTTTGCCCGACACGGTGGGCGAGGCTACTGCGGCGACCAGTGTCAGTGGTTTAATGTATTTGCTGCATGATCATGAGCGTGTCGTGGTGAAGGCACCTTGGAGCAGCAGTGGCAGGGGAATCAGGTATCTCGACGGAAGGGATAAGGCCTCGTATTGTATCCCGATGCGCAACTGGGCACGCAACGTTATCGACCGGCAAGGCTGTCTCATGCTGGAGCCCTATTATAATAAGGTGTCGGACTTCGCCATGGAGTTCATTTCAGACGGTCGCGGTACGGTGCGCTATTGCGGATTGTCGGTCTTCGACACACGCAGCGGTGCTTACACGGGTAGCATCCTCGACACGGAGGAAGATAAGGTTGCACGATTGACGACTTGGATCAGCACGGACCAACTCACTATGATCAAGGAGCAGTTGACAATGGTGCTCAGCCGAGAGCTTGGCAACAGCTATCGTGGTCCGTTAGGCGTCGACATGATGGTGGTCAGCGTGGACAACAAGCTGATGGTGCATCCCTGCGTGGAGCTGAATCTCAGACGCACGATGGGACACGTGGCCTTGGCACTGACACGTCGCATCAAAGTATTGCCGAAGATCATGAGCATCGTGTACACGGATAAATATAGGTTGAAAGTGGGAGCCCCCCTCTAACTTCAGCCCCCCTCTAACTCCCCCCAAGGGGGGAGAAAAGCAATACCCCAAAGAAGCCCCCCCCTCTAACTCCCCCCCAAGGGGGAGAAAAGCAATACCCCAAAGAAGCCCTCCTCTAACTCCCCCCAAGGGGGGGAGAAAAGCAATACCCCAAAGCTACCGATGTGGTGGCTTTGGGGTATTTGCTTATAATCTATTGATGGATGTTGACTTATTCATCACTCAACATTCATCATTCATCATTCAACATTCATTATTCAACATTCGCTTGCGCTTGCGCTTACGCACCGTGGAATAGATATTCCTTTTGCGTGTCGATGGCGATGCGGGTGAAGAGCTCGTTGACCAGGTTGTCAGCTACCTCAAGGGCATGGTTGAAGAGCTGGTCGCTGAAAGCCTGCAACATGTCGTGGGCTTCCATCGGACGATCCTTGTAGATGGCGAGATAACGCTCCTCGAACTCTTTCTGACGCTGATCATTCTCTGCTTCGAGCTTGGCATAGGTCTCCTTGATCAGTGGTGCATAGGCGTTGTAGTTGACCATGCCCAAAGTCATCACCTTGCGGAAGCGCCAGTAAGCAGAGGTTGAGTCACAGTGGTTGTCGCCAATGCTGTAGGCTTTCGGGAACGAAGAGATGCCCTGATAGATAGGCAGGAAGACACCGAGGTCGGCCATGCCGTTGGCTACGTAGGTGATGCAGCCGATCTCTTTCGGCAGCCACGGACGTACCTGCATGAGGTGAGTCTGTGTGGTGCGGAAGATCGACACAGGGCGGAAGGGCTCCTTGCCATTGTTGTGGAGATAAGGATCGTGGTCCGTACCGTCGTAGTGGAAGCGGAATGCATTGCGCAGACGGGCGATGGTGATCGGCTTCTCGGGTTCTGCAAAGACGGGGAACGTGTTCTTCGTCACATCCTGCTTCATGGCCGGCGTGAAGATACCCTGCAATCCCCATACGCGCGGATAGTTATAGGTGGTATCGTCTTTGTCGTCCTTGGAATAAGCCTCGTGGAAGTCGAACTCGCCCTTGGAAGGGTCATACAGACCGTGCTCCTGTGCGAACTCGATGAGGTCCTTCGATGCGATATAGTTCTCCTTGTCGTTGGGATCGTACTTGCGGAAACGGCTTTGGTTACCCGTCACGAAGTACTTGTCGTTAGGCATACGGCAAGCCAGGAAACGGTGTCCGCAGCAGTTCTCGAGATACCAGGTCTCCTTGCTGTCGATGAATCCGATGCCGAAGCCCTCGGCGGAACCGTATTTCTCGATCAGAGCACCGAGACGCTCCACGCCCTCGCGTGCAGAGTGGATATAAGGCAGCACGATGTTGTAGGTGCAGTTCTCGGCGAGTCCATCCTTGACGTATGGGTCAAACTCCAGCGCTTTGGGACTGCTGAAGATCGTCTCCGTGCTGCTCTCGCCGATGCCCAGCGAGTTGAAGCCTGCGCTTCCCCACTCGTGATGATATTGGTAGTCGGGCAGAGCCGTGTAGCCCAGACGTTTCTTCGGCAACGGGCAGCGGAAGCCACTATCGTCAGCGACAAACTCCTCGGGACCGTTGTCGGTGTCGGGGAAGACCAGCCAGTTCTTACAGCGCATGGCGTCGAAATCCTCGGAACGGGCGTAGATGTGTGATCCATCACCTGTAGCCTTGCAGCCGACGACGATCGTCGTGCACTCTGAGGTCAGGTGACCCATGATTTCCTTTTCTTTCTTTTCCATAGTCTTTGATGATTATAAGATCGTATGATGTTTGTTGTCTCTTATTTCTTGCGACCCAACGAGCGCAGCCATTTCAGCGGATGGCGCAGCACGCTGCCGATGCCCTTGCTCTGCTGTGCGGCAGGCTGAGCAGCGGATTGCTGCTGCGGGCGGTTTTTCGGCTTAGGCTTGTTGCCCTGAGAGCCTTTCTTTCTGTATTCCTGTGCATTGCCGTTTTGTGGATTGCGACCCTCACCCTTTGGTCCACGCTGTCGGCGGTTGTTGCGGTTGCGCTCTTGGCCCTGACGTTCCTCGCCACTACGTTCTTCGCCGTTGCGTGCCTCATTGTTGCGGTTCTCGCCGTTGCGGTTGTCCCTATTGCGGTTGTCGCTGTTGCGTCTGTCCTTGTTGCGGTTGTTGCGGTTGCCCTTGTTGGGGTTCTGAGCGTTGTCGGCTCTGTTGTCGGTTGTTGGGTTTTGCTCGTTGGTCTGAGCCTCAGCGTTGTTGCGGTTGCCGCGCTGCCGGCGATTGTTGCGGCGGTCGTCACGCTGCTCACCCGGTGCGCCCTGCTGGTTTTGTGCGTTGCGGTTGCCTCGTTTAGCGTCTTTGTGTGCCGTGTTGTCGCGGTCTTTGCGGCGGCGGCTTTTGGCCGATGTCTTGCCGTTGCGCTTAGATATCGTGTACTCCGGGCCTTCGCCACAACCTTCGGGCAGTGGATTTTTCTTGATGTCTTTGTCGAGGAACTTCTCGATCTGGTGGAAAGCATACATATCGTCTTCGTTGACGAGCGTGATGGCAACGCCGTCGCGGTCGGCACGCGCCGTACGGCCAATGCGGTGAACATAGTCTTCGGCATCGTGGGGAACGTCGTAGTTGATCACCATCGCGATGTCGTCTATGTCGATACCACGGGCCAGGATGTCTGTAGCCACCAAGACGTCGATCTGTCCGCTCTTGAATTTGAACATCATGTCGTCGCGCTCGGCCTGATCGAGGTCGGAGTGCATCTCACCACTGTTGATGTGCAGACGGGTGAGTGCCTGGTTGATGTGCTTCACCTTTTGCTTGCTGCCCGAGAAGATGATGACGCGTTTGAGGTCACCGGCCTTGAAGATGTCCTCAATGATCTTGAGTTTCTGAGTCTCATAGCAGATATAAGCGCTTTGCTGAATCTTTTCCGCAGGCTTGCTTACAGCCAGTTTCACCTCCACAGGATCCTTCAGCAGACTCTGTGCAAGTTTCTCAATGTCCTTGGGCATGGTGGCTGAGAACATGATCGTCTGGCACGTCTTGGGCAGTTGCGAGGCGATTTTCATGATGTCGTCAGAGAATCCCATGTCGAGCATACGGTCGGCCTCATCGAGTACGAAAAAGCTCACCTTGCTCAGATCGACGTTGCCGAGACTGATGTGAGAGATGAGTCGTCCCGGTGTGGCGATGATCACGTCGACACCCGACTTCATGCTCTTGAGTTCCTGATCGTAGCGGTTACCGTCGTTGCCGCCGTAGACAGCCACGCTGCTCACGCCCGGTGTGTAGTAGGCAAAGCCCTGCATGGCCTGGTCGATCTGTTGGGCGAGCTCACGTGTCGGTGACATGATGACGCAGTTGACGGCATTGTTGGGATATCCGCCGTCGTCGAGTTTGGAAAGGATGGGCAGCAGGTAGGCTGCCGTCTTGCCGGTTCCGGTCTGTGCCACGCCGAGCACGTCGCGGCCATTGAGGATTTCGGGGATACACTTCTCCTGCACTGGCGTGCACTCCTCGAAGTGCATGTCGTAGAGCGCGTCAAGGACATTATCGCTTAAGTCTAATTCTTCAAATCTCATTATGTATGCTTCTTTTTATCGTTATATATAAATAAGGTGTATCACCTTACGTGTTATTCTGAACAGTCTTTTATGTTTTTATTTATTATTTGTTATTTATTATTTATAATTTCTACACTATACATGATACATTATTCATTAATTCGGTGCCTGCCGGTAACAGATCAGCGCGATGACGATGAAGATCAGGTTGGGCATCCATGCCGCGAGGATGGGCGGGAATCCCGCGTTGATGGCGAAGGAGGCCGAAACGGTCTGCAACATGATATAGGTAAAGCTCAGTGCCAGTCCTATGCCTAAGTACATGCCCATGCCGCCCTTGCGTTTTCTGGCTGAGAGCGAGGCGCCGATGATCGTCAGGATGAACGAGGCGAAAGACGAGGCAATGCGTTTGTGATACTCCACCTCGTATTGAACCACATTGCCCGAACCGCGGTTGATCTGCTTGGAGATGTAGTCTCGCAGTGCCGGTGAGGTGAACGTCTCCTGCTGTCCTTTGGAGTAGACGAGGTCCATCGGCTCCATCTGTATGATCGTGTCCTTGACATCGCCGGTGGTGATATGCTCGCGCAGACCCTTGAGCCGCCGTATCTTCCAGTTGCTGAGCTTCCAATGGAACTTGCTGTCAGAGATGGTGTCGTACTGAATCGTCATGGCGGTGAGGTGCGAGATGAGCTTCTTATCCTTGAAACGGTCGAGACAGAAGCCATAACCTTGCTTTTGCGTGTCGTCGTAGTGCTGGATGTAAGCGATCACGCCGGGTCCCACTTGCAACTGCACATTGTCAGCTGCGGTCTGCTTCTTCTTGTTCTTGTACATCGTCTCGAAGTTCTGGCGGATCACCGTGCCGTGGGGAATGACATAGGCCGAGAGGTAATATGACAGTCCGGCCAACAGTACACACGTGAACATGTAAGGACGGAGCAGCCGCTTGAACGAGATGCCGGTAGCCAACATTGCGATGATCTCAGAGTTGCCGGCCATCTTCGATGTGAAGAAGATCACGGCAATGAAGACAAACAACGCACTGAAGAGGTTGGCGAAGTAGGGGATGAAGTTGGCATAATAGTCAAAGACGATGGCCCGCAACGGTGCATGGTACTGCGTGAACTTCGCCAAGTTCTCATTGACATCGAAGACAATGGAGATGGAAATGATCAGGGCGATGGAGAAGAAATAGGTACCGATGAACTTGCGGATGATATACCAGTCTATCTTTTTGATATATCTGAAGGGGTTGATATACTTCAGAATTCTGAGGAAACGGAAGAGATGTCCGATCCACTTCAATATACGTTGCAGCAGACGGGTGTGGCGGGCTATCCAGCCAAAGCCTTTGTGGAGCCACGCCGGATGGCGGCTCATCCAACGGGCTACCTTATAGCGTCTGCGGTGTTTACGTATCTTGCTAAAACTTTTCATGATCGTAACGATAATCAAATTCTTCTGCCCAGCTGGTCAATCACTGACCGCTTCCACTGCACAAAGTCGCCCTGCTCGATGTGCTGACGCGCGTCGGTGACCAGACGGAGGTAGAATGCCAGGTTGTGGATGCTGGCAATCTGCATAGCCAGCAGCTCGCCGGCCTTGAACAGATGATGGAGATAAGCCTTGGTATAGACTTTGTCGGTCTCACAACCGTCGGGATCGATAGGGGAGAAGTCCATCTCCCATTTCTTGTTGCGCATGTTCATAGTGCCCTGGTAGGTGAAGAGCATGGCATTGCGGCCGTTGCGCGTCGGCATGACACAGTCGAACATGTCCACACCGCGCTCGATGGCCTCAAGGATATTTTGCGGTGTACCTACGCCCATGAGGTAGCGGGGTTTGTCCTTTGGCAGGATTTCATTGACCACCTCAATCATCTCGTACATCACCTCGGTGGGCTCGCCGACAGCCAGTCCGCCAATGGCGTTACCGTCAGCGCCCTTGTCGGCAACAAACTTTGCGGCTTCCTGACGCAGGTCTTTAAACGTACAGCCCTGCACGATCGGGAAGAGGCTCTGGTGATAACCATAGAGCGGTTCGGTCTCGTTGAATCGCTTGATGCAGCGGTCGAGCCAGCGCTGTGTCATGCCAAGGCTTTTCTTGGCATAAGCATAGTCGCTCTGTCCGGGAGGACACTCGTCGAGTGCCATCATGATGTCGGCGCCGATGATGCGCTCAGTGTCCATGACGTTCTCGGGAGTGAAGATGTGTTTAGAGCCGTCGATGTGGGAGCGAAACTCACAGCCTTCCTCTCTCAGCTTGCGGATACCCGTCAGCGAGAACACCTGAAAACCGCCGCTGTCGGTCAGGATAGGGCGCTCCCATCCGTTGAAGCCGTGCAGTCCGCCTGCCGCACGCAGCACTTCGAGGCCCGGACGAAGGTAGAGATGATAGGTGTTGCCCAAGATGATCTGGGCCTTGACCTGCTCGCGAAGCTCACGGAAGTGTACGCCCTTGACCGAGCCGCACGTACCTACGGGCATGAAGATCGGAGTCTTGATCTGTCCGTGGTCTGTGGTGATCAGTCCGGTACGTGCGTCACTGGCGTTGTCGGTATGTTGAAGTTCAAATGTCATGCTGATGTTTATTCGTCTTTCTTCTTGTCATTGTCGTCACTGTCCTCCTTGGGGATGGACAGATCGACGGGGTGATCCACAATCTCGTTGGTGAGGGCAAAGTCCCAAACGTCCTGTACGTTCTCGACATAGTGGAACTCTACGCCCTTGCGATACTTCTCCGGGATCTCCTCGATGTCTTTCTTGTTGTCGCGGCACATGACGATGTCAGTGATGCCGGCACGTTTGGCAGCGAGGATTTTCTCCTTGATACCACCCACGGGAAGCACTTTTCCACGCAGCGTGATCTCGCCCGTCATGGCTGTGTTCTTGCGAACCTTGCGTTGAGTGATGGCTGACGCGATCGACGTGGCGATGGTGATACCGGCCGATGGTCCGTCCTTCGGAGTAGCACCTTCGGGCACGTGAATGTGGATATTCCAGTTGTCGAAGATGCGGTAGTCGATATTCAGCGTGTCGCAGTGGGCTTTGACATATTGCAGGGCGATGATGGCACTCTCCTTCATCACGTCGCCGAGGTTACCCGTCAGCGTGAGTTTGCCGCCCTTGCCTTTGGACAGCGAGGTCTCAATGAAGAGGATCTCACCGCCAACGCTTGTCCATGCCAGTCCCGTGACGACACCCGCATAGTCGTTGCCTTGGTAGATGTCGCGATAGAAAGGCGGATTGCCCAGCAGATCCTGCAAGACAGCCGGCGTGATCGTGGTGTATTCCAACTCACCGTCCATGGCTTTCTTGAAGGCCAGCTTGCGCAGCGCCTTGTTGATCTGCTTCTCGAGCTGTCTCACACCGCTCTCGCGTGTATAAGACTCGATGATTTTCTCCAGTGCCTGCTTGGTGAACTTCACCGGCGGGTCGATGGTGTCGAGTCCCGTGTTCTTCAGTTCACGCGGTACCAGATGGCGTTTGGCAATCTCAATCTTCTCCTCCGTGATATAGCCCGATACCTCGATGATCTCCATACGGTCGAGCAATGGACGCGGAATGGTGTTGAGATCATTGGCAGTGGCAATGAACAGCACCTTGGAAAGATCGTAGTCTACATCGAGGAAGTTGTCATGGAAAGCACTGTTCTGTTCCGGATCGAGTACCTCCAAAAGGGCTGATGACGGGTCGCCGTTGATGGTGTTCTGTGTCACCTTGTCGATCTCATCGAGGATAAACACAGGATTTGAAGAGCCCGCCTTCTGAATGCTCTTGATGATACGACCCGGCATGGCGCCGACATACGTGCGGCGGTGACCGCGGATCTCGCTCTCGTCGTGGAGTCCGCCCAGCGATACGCGCACATACTTACGCTTCATGGCTGCCGCGATGCTCTTGCCCAGTGAGGTCTTGCCGACTCCCGGTGGACCGTAGAGACAGATGATCGGGGACTTCAAGTCACCGCGTAGCTGCAGCACAGCGAGGTATTCCAGGATGCGCTCCTTGACCTTTTCCATGCCATAGTGGTCACGGTCGAGGATACGGCGGGCGCGTTTCAGATCGAGGTTGTCCTCAGTATATTCCCCCCAGGGCAGGCTTACGAGTTGTTCGAGATAGTTGACTTGTACGCTGTATTCCGGACTCTGAGCATTGAACATGTCGAGTTTGTCAAGCTCTTTTTTGAAGAGTTTGGCAACCTCATCGGGCCATTTCTTGTTCTTGGCTTTCTCTTCCAGCTCATGCTTCTCGGTAGAGCCGTTGTCTGAGCCGAGCTCTTCTCGGATGTTCTTCATCTGCTGTTGCAGGAAGTACTCCTTTTGCTGTTCGTCAAGATCCTCATGTGTCTTCTGCCGAATCTGGTTTTTCAGTTCATTAAGCTGAATGTCGCGGTTCTCCAGTTTCAGCAGTTCCATGAGTCGCTGTGAGATGTCACCGATCTGCAACAATTTGATTTTGTCGCGTACGGAGAACGGCAGGTTCGTGCATACAAAATTGATGAGCAGTGTGTCGTCACCCATATTCTTCAGCGGCATCATTGTCTCGCTGGGAATCTCGTCATTGACGTTGATGAGTCGCTCTGTGGTTGTATGCAAATCAGCCATAAAGGTTTTGTACTCATCAGTATTCTTCTCCTTGTCGTCAGGAATATGCTCGGGCGCAGGCTTTACAATACCGGTATAGTAAGGCTTGTAGCCAGTGATGGTCTCAAGTTCGCAGCGGCCGAGTGCCTGGAAGATCGCTGTGATGTTGCCGATATTAGGCATCTCGATCATCTTCACCAACCGAGCATAAACACCGATCTTGTAGAGATCCGCGACTTTGGGAGAGTCGATATCAGCATTGCGCTGGCAGAAGATGGCACAAATCATGCCGTTGCCCGACTTATCGAGCTTCTTGGCCAGGTTGATACTGGCTTTTCTACCCAACAGGATTGGCACCAATATACCAGGGAAGAGCACCATGTTGCGTGTCGTCAACACGGGAACTTCATCGGGAGCCTGAGTATTGAAGAGGGTAGAGGTGTCGCCTTCAAAGTCGGCGAACATCTGAATGGATGTATTTGGTTTCTTATTCATGAATATATTGTTCCTTATTTCAAGCTGTGAGAAGGATCCTTTACTACTTTTAATGTGCAAAGTTACAAAAATTATAGCATAATGTTTTAGTCTATTCAATAAAAAACGCTAAACTGTGAATAACAATCGGCTTAGCAGCAAAATATTATGTTTATGAGAGCGTTTAAGAGGTTATGAGTCATACAGAAAAATTTGGTTTCCAGTTCCGACAATTCTTTGTCGGACAACAGCTCTGTGCCATGAAGGTAGGTACAGACGGTGTGCTGTTAGGCGCATGGGCTGAAGGCGGACATCATATCCTCGACATCGGCACGGGTACGGGCGTGGTTGCGCTGATGATGGCGCAACGCTTTCCTTCAGCCGACATCGATGCGATAGAAGTGGATCACGATGCCGCCGGGCAGGCCGCGGACAATGTGCGACAATCCCCCTTCGCTTCCAGAGTTACTGTGACGCACACTGCCCTACAGGACTTTTATCCGTCAGCACCATACGACAGCATTGTCTGCAATCCACCTTACTTTCTCAATAGCTTGAAAGCACCCGAGGCTTCGCGCTCGCTGGCCCGTCATGCGGGTGAGAACAGCCTGACGTTTCGTGATATTTTTGTTTTTGCAAAAGCAAACACCAAGGGCACTGGTGTTGTAAACGTCGTTGTACCTACGCTCAGCCAAGAGGCTTTGGAGACCGAGGCTTATCTTTTGGGCTTCCGAAAGACCCGCGAACTGCTGTTAAGGACAACCCTGCGAAAGCCTCTCTCACGTGTGCTGGTCACCTTCAGCCGTTCCTCCCATAGTCCGTCAGAGCGCTCCGAGCAATGTCTGATGAATGCTGACGGCAGCAGAAGTGCCTGGTATCAGCAGCTCACCGCCGACTTCTATGTTAAATAGCCTGCCCATTTTGAGGACAGAGAAGTCTCTTTAAAAATATTTGAAAGTCTCATCCATACACAAGGAGATCTTCACCTATATAATCGCAACTATATATAATAAGGTGTAAAGGCGTTGGCTCAGTCTCTATGAGAAACTACTCTTGCCGCATTCTACTCCCCTCTCCTTTGGAGAGGGGGAAGGGGGTGAGGCTTGATTTATTTAATGTTGTTGATCGTCTTCCCGAATTTCTTTTGCAGTAGCTTTGTCAGTGCAATACCTCTCCGCGTTTGCTTGACGAGATCGTCGTGAAGTCCCGAAAGGTCATTGAAGAGATCAGCCGCGCTCGTCTGCAAGAGATTAGGACGACGCAACCGTTTGTCGCCATTGGGATTGACAATAATTCGGATGCCTTTCTCCTCCACATGGACGTCGATGTCCTTACCTGTCATGGCCGGATCGCCATCATAGTGGATCACGCCTGGCTCTTTGCGGTGGATTGTCAGGTGTTTGGTACGGAACGTCTTGATGCGGGAGCTCTTGTCGAGCGTCTTGCTGAACATGTCGATGGCGATCTGTGGTGCCTCAATGACATTGAAAGGTTCCATGATAACTACGTCCATGAGTCCGTCGCTCATCGATGCCTGTGGAGCAATATAGGCGTTGTTGCCATACTGCGAGGCGTTAGCGCAGGTGATCAGGAAGGCTTTGTAGCTCTGTGTGCCCGTGTCGTCCTTTAATATATAGGTTTCCGGCTTGTATTTCAAACCTTCCTCCAGAACTTTCTGCACGTAGGTGACCGGTCCGCGCTTGCCTGCTTCGGCAAACTTCTGGCTGACGAACGCATCAAAACCCATGCCACAGGTACAGAAGAACGGCATGTCGTTGATCACGCAGTAATCGAGATCATGGATCACGAAGTCGTTGATGATGCCGAGACTTTTCTTGATGTCACGTGGTATGAGCAGGTGTCTGGCCAGTCCGTTGCCCGATCCGCAAGGGATGATGCCCAATGCCGTGTGGGTGTGCACCAAACCGCGTGCCACCTCGTTCACCGTGCCGTCACCACCAACAGCCACCACAGCATCCAAGCCACGCTCGCTGGCTGCATGGGCCATCGCCGTGGCGTCTCCGGGACCTTTCGTCATTTGAATGTCGATGTCAAACAAGTCGTGATTGATATTTTGAGTTATGAACTCAGGAATAACCCGTTTGCTCGTCGTTCCGGAAATGGGATTGATGATGAACAGAATTTTCTTTTTCATAGGGCAAATTTATGTAATATAAATGAAATGAGAGAAGAAAAGATCAATAAAAATTGCAAAATCAGACGATTTCTGCGCAAAAAGCGCTGAATGTGCCATAAATTTTGTAACTTTGCAGCCTAAGTATAAAACAACGTAGTGTTATCTACACCTATTTAAAAAATGGGACAGTTACAAGAAAGATACAAGAACTACCGTGTACCTCAGAAGTACATGGAGGAAGGTGTATACCCTTATTTCCGCGAAATTACAAGCAAACAGGGCCCTGAGGTGACCATGGAAGGCCATCAGGTGCTGATGTTTGGAAGTAACGCCTACACAGGTCTGACGGGTGACGATCGCGTGATCGCTGCCGCCGAGAAGGCTCTCCTTAAGTATGGATCCGGTTGTGCAGGCAGCCGTTTCCTCAATGGTACTCTCGACATCCACGTACAGTTGGAGAAGGAGTTGGCTGAGTTTGAGCACAAGGATGGTGCGCTCTGCTTCTCTACCGGTTTCTCTGTCAATGCCGGTGTCATTCCACAGTTGGTCGGTCGTGGTGACTATGTCATCTGCGATGACCGCGACCATGCATCCATCGTTGACGGACGCCGTCTGAGCTTCGCCACTCAGCTCCACTACAAGCACAACGATATGGAGGACCTGGAGCGCGTTTTGAAGAAGTTGCCTCATGAGGCTGTGAAGCTGATTGTCGTCGATGGCGTGTTCTCCATGGAAGGCGACCTCGCTAAGTTGCCTGAGATCGTGGAACTGAAACATAAGTACAACTGCTCGATCATGGTTGACGAGGCTCACGGTCTCGGCGTCTTCGGTGAGCAGGGACGCGGTGTCTGTCATCACTTCGGCCTTCAGGACGAGGTCGATGTCATCATGGGCACATTCTCCAAGAGTCTTGCCTCTATCGGTGGCTTTGTGGCTTCTGACTGGGACACCATCAATTATCTGCGTCACACCTCACGTACCTATATCTTCTCCGCCAGTGACACGCCGGCTGCTACAGCCGCTGCCATTGAGGCTTTGCATATCATCCAGGAGGAGCCGGAGCGTATCCAGCACCTGTGGGACGTGACCAACTATGCGCTGAAACGCTTCCGTGAGGAGGGCTTCGAGATTGGCGAGACCGAGAGTCCTATCATTCCTCTGTATGTCCGCGACAGCTATAAGACATTCCTCGTCACCAAATTGGCATTCGACCGTGGTGTATTCATCAACCCCGTCATCCCGCCCGCATGTGCTCCGCAGGACACGCTCGTTCGCTTCGCACTGATGGCTACTCACAGCAAAGAGCAAGTCGAGCGCGGTGTGCAGATCCTCAAGCAGATCTTCGTCGAGCAAGGTATCATCAAGGGTTAAGGTTCTTATCGCTTTCCCCAAATTGGGGGAGAGCGGAGGCCAATACCGTTTTAGCATATAGTGCACCGCCGTTAATGGGCACTCTAAGCATGATTTAGCCCCGTCAGGTTTTCCGGGCGGGGCTAAGCCGTTTATATTTTATTATAGAACAAATCGTATTGGGCAATATGCAATACGATTTGATTGTGATCACCTTACAGCTTATGGATGCACGAGCGTACCGATCTCATCACCGTCCATGACCTTCTTGAGGTTGCCTTTCTTGTCCATATTGAAGACATAGATCGGCAGGTTGTTGTCCTGACACATGCAGATGGCAGTCAGGTCCATGACGCGCAGACCACGGTCGAGCACCTCTTTGTAGCTGATCTCATTGAACTTCTTGGCCGTCGGATCCTTTTCGGGGTCGGCAGTGTAGACGCCGTCGACACGTGTACCCTTGAGCATCACGTCGGCCTCAATCTCAATGCCACGGAGTGAAGATCCCGTGTCGGTGGTGAAATAAGGATTGCCTGTACCGGCAGAGAAGATGCAGATGTAGCCGGACTCCAGGGCTTCGATTGCTTTCCACTTGTTGTAGAACTCACCGATAGGCTCCATGCGAATAGCTGTCATCACCTTGTTTTTCACACCGATAGCACCTAAGGCAGAACTCAAAGCCAGGGAGTTGATGACTGTTGCGCACATACCCATCTGATCGCCCTTGACGCGGTCGAAGCCTTTCTGCGAGCCGCTGAGACCGCGGAAGATGTTACCTCCACCGATGACGATACCGATCTGGACGCCCATGTCGTGGATTTCCTTGATCTGTGCAGCATAGTCACTCAGTCTCTCAGGATCTATGCCATAACCTTGCTTGCCCATCAGACTCTCACCGGAGAGCTTGAGCAGAATACGTTTAAATCTCATATATAGAATGTTGAATGTTGAATGTTGAATGATTGGAATGTTGAATGATGAATGTTGAATTGCTGCAACGAGGATTATGGAATTCAGAATGTCGCGTGGCTCACGCATTGATAATGAACTCTACCTCCTTGAAAGCGTAGCGTCGTATGCGGTCCTCGCGATCACGGAGCACAAGATGACCGTCGTCCTCCACCTCAACGAGTGCTGCCTCGAAGTCGCCGTCGGCATCGCGATAGGGATAGAAGCCGTGGAGACGGTAGAGCCACGACGTGTAGTTGCCGACAATCGTTGCGTAATCACCGTTGATGGTCGCTTGGATGTTGGCGTCGAAGCGTTTGAGGATGTCCTGCAACAGAGCTTCGCGGTCTACTTCGTGGCCTAAGATTTGGTAGAGCGAGACGGGATTTGGCGCGTCGCTATGGAAGACCTGCTGGTTGACATCAATGCCCGGACCAATGATGCAGTTCTTGATGTGTCCGCCGCTCAACGTGTTCTCAATGAGAATGCCGCAGATTTTCTTGTCCTTCCAATAGATGTCGTTGGGCCACTTGATGGTGAAATGGTCGTCGTAGACAGCCAAGGCATCACGGATCGCCAAGGCGATGGCTTCCGAGAGAATGAACTGACCGGTGATCGGAATCCACACCGGATGACAGAGAACAGAGAAGAGCAGGTTCTTGCCTCTCTCGCTTTCCCACGTATTAGTCCCCTGTCCGCGGCCGGAAGACTGAAACTCTGTGGTGACAACCCAATAGCGGGATTGATCAGCCACAGGATCAGTCTCGCCCTGCTGAGGGGCAGAGAGCATGCGACGGATATAGGCATTGGTGCTGTCGGTTTCGTCCAGACGTGTGATCCGGAAGTTATTCCCACTGTTGTTTTTCCTTTTAAATAAGGAGCGGATTGAAAGCATCTTGTATATGTTCTAATTGTGGATGAGGATCATTTTCCTCTCCAATGATGGTTATGATGTCGAAACGGAGCTCTTCCACGATGTCTCTGATCTTGACATACGTGTCGGCAGCGCGTCCGAGATGTCTCATTTTACGTATATCGACAGCCTCTTCCGGGTCGGTGATCTCTTCCTTGCTTCGCGTCTTCACCTCTACAAAAGCCACTGTCCTGCGGTCAGGAGTGAGGCACACGATGTCGAGATCGACCAGTCCTTTTCCTGGTCTCCAATCACGATCAAGGATGAGATAGTCCTTGCCTTTGAGATATTGGGCGGCATATTCCTCGCCCCACTTGCCGACATCGTTGTGAGTAGCCATATTTGCAGTTTATCTTCTTTGACGAAAGAATTCCTGCATCAGCGTGGTGCACTCCTTTTCGAGTATCCCGGAAGTGGTGGACGCCTTGGGATGCAAAGCGTGCGGCGCATAGCAGGTATAGCCTCGCTTGGGGTCCGAAGCCCCGTAGACGACACGTGCCACCTGTGCCCAGCCCAGCGCTCCGGCGCACATTGTACACGGCTCTACGGTGACATAGAGCGTACAGTCGGTCAGATATTTACCGCCCAAGAGGTTGGCTGCCGATGTGATGGCCAGCATCTCGGCATGAGCGGTGACGTCGTGGAGTGTCTCGGTCTGGTTGTGTGCCCGTGCAATGACGCGGCCTTTGTTCACCACGACAGCGCCCACGGGGATCTCTCCCTCGTCGAATGCAGCCTGAGCCTCGCTCAGTGCCAGTCGCATATAGTCTTCGTCGGTCATCATACCTTATATATATAATGTCTACTTCACCAGTATCACCAGATACTTGCTTGTACTCCAGAACAACTGAGGGTTGGTGATGTGCAGGACATATTGGTTGAAGTTGTCACGCTGGAGCGTATAGCTGCTTGCCGGGTGCGTGGTGAGGATCTTGGCATACTTGGAGTAGAGCTTGATGTCCTTTTCCACTCTGATGTCAATCTTCATGAAGTAGTTACGGTTGAAAGACGCCTGCAGCACCTTGCCGCCGACAAGAATATTCTGCTCCTTCAGCTCGCTCTTCGTACCAAAGACATACCATGCCGTGTTGAGCTGCATGTCCTGGTTATTGATCGTCTGCGTCTTCTGCTCGCTCTCGTTCTGCAGATCAGTGATATTGTTATTAAGATTGTCGATCGTCTCGTCGAGTTCTGAGATATGGATATCCTTGGCGTCGAGTTCAGCTCTCAGTTCTTGCAACTGTTGATCCTTCTCGCTCATGCGTCTCATGAGCCCCTCGATGGTGCGCTTGAATTCCTGACTTTTGAAACTGCTCTGCCTGAGTTGTTTTTGCAGTTTGCTGATAAGAGCGCGGTTCTCCTGCATCTTGTCAGTGATGATCTTGATGTTGTTGGCGATCTCCTTGGCTTTGTCCGTCGCATCTCCTTCGCCGGTCTGCGCTACGTTGACGCGGTCTTCAGCGATGTTGATGACCTCGAATCCATCCTCAATCTGGTTGAGGGTCGCCATCATGTCATTGATCTCGTTGTCGCGTTGGGCGATGATCTTATGCAGCGAGTCTGAAGCCTGAATGTTTTGGAGCATAACGGGTGCTTGCTTCTTTTCCTTGCAACCAGTTACAAGAAGCGTGATGCATGCGAGAAACATGCACAAGAAAGAAGTATGGAGCAAGCGTAGTGTCATACCTGATGTTTTTTCGTATCTTTGCCAGCCAGCACGATGACGATCTCGCCTCGCGGTTCTGTTGCCTCGAAATGGGCGATGACCTCTTCGAGTGTGCCTCTGACGTGTTCTTCATGTATCTTAGAGATCTCCCTGGCCACGCTGACCTGCCGGTCAGCGCCAAACACTTCGGCAAACTGCTTGAGCGTCTTCAGCAATCTATAGGGTGACTCATAGAAGACCATGGTACGTGTCTCGTCCTTCAAACTCTCCAGTCTCGTCTGCCGTCCTTTCTTTTGTGGCAGGAAGCCCTCGAAGCAGAAACGGTCGCAGGGCAGTCCCGACGACACAATGGCAGGGATGCAGGCTGTGGCACCGGGCAATGTGATCACCTCGATGTCATTGCGTGCAGCCTCACGGGCAAGGAAGAATCCAGGGTCGCTGATGCCCGGCGTGCCGGCGTCACTGACCAGCGCGATATTCTGTCCGGCCTTGAGACGCTCGATGATACCTGATGTCGTCCCGTGCTCGTTGAACTTGTGATGGGCCATGAGATGATTGTTGATCTCATAGTGGCGAAGGAGGTTGCCTGAGGTACGTGTGTCCTCAGCCAACACCAGATCAGCTTCTTTGAGTATTCTCAAAGCCCGCAGCGTGATGTCTTCCATGTTACCCACTGGAGTGGGGATGATATACAATGTACCCATAATCATTTGCAAATATAAGCAAAATAATCGCTACGCCCAAATTTTATTTGCTTTTTTCTTTGGTAAGCAGAAATGTAGATATACAAATGATGTCTATTCGTCTTTTCTTATTATCTTTGCAAATAAAAAGAAAAAGAATAGATGACAGAGAATCTGATAGGGGAGAGCCGCCGTCCCGGCCGCATCGAGGTGGTTTGTGGCAGCATGTTTTCCGGTAAGACAGAAGAGCTGATACGCCGTCTGCGCCGTGCCCGCTTTGCCAAGCAGCACGTTGCGATCTTCAAGCCGACGATGGACGTGCGCTATTCGCCCCGTGATGTGGTGAGTCACGACCATACTGCATTGAGATCCATCCCCGTGCACCAGTCCGATGAGATATTGAAGTTGTCGGGTGGCTGTGACGTCGTGGGTATCGACGAGGCACAGTTCTTTGACGACCATCTTGTCGCTGTGTGCAATAAACTCGCCAATCAGGGCGTACGCGTCATCATTGCCGGACTGGACATGGACTTCCTTGGTAATCCTTTCGGCCCTATGCCTTCGCTGATGGCTGTGGCCGACGAAGTGACCAAAGTGCACGCCATCTGTGTAAAGTGCGGATCGTTGGCTTATGCCAGCCACCGGTTGGTCAACGACAAGGAACAGGTGATGCTTGGTGAGAAGCAGGAGTATGAGCCCCTGTGCCGCGATTGTTTCCAGAAAGCACTGTTGGACGACAAGCGCAATGCACAAAGCCGTAATCTCTTCGAAAAATAGCGTATGGGCAACCGTGCGCAATGAATTCATTAGTCAATTATCGTATTATGCCAAAAGAAATCACATTCGATCGTTTCATACGTTGGGTAGGAATCGGAGTCATCGTCTTGGCCGTATTCCTGCTGGTGGACTATCTGAGCAGTGTGCTGCTGCCTTTCTTCATCGCGTGGCTCTTCGCCTATCTGCTCTATCCGATGGTGAAGTTTGTGGAGAACAAACTTCATGTGCGGGTGCGTGCCCTGTCGATTATCATCACGATGATCGTGGTCTTTGCTGTCATCGGCGGTATGCTCTATTTCATCATTCCGCCAATGATCGAACAGTTCCAGCGGTTGTATGTCATCCTCACCCATTGGGTGCATGGAGCTGCACACACCAACAACATCAGCGGATGGATTTCTAATTGGCTCATCCACAACCAGCACACGGTAGAACACTTCTTCAAGAGTCCTGACTTCACCAATATCTTGAAGAACGTAGCGCCAAAGGTGTTCTCTGTAGTGAGTCAGACTGCCAGCATCGTGATGAGTATCGTGGCATCGCTGATCACCTTATTATATATGTTCTTCATCTTGATGGACTACGAGTTTCTTACTACCAATTGGATCCGCATCTTCCCTGTGAAGAACCGTCCGTTCTGGCATGAGCTTGCCGGAGACGTGGAACGGGAGTTGAACAACTACATCCGCGGTCAAGGCCTCGTGGCTCTTTGCATGGGCGTCATGTTCTGCATAGGCTTTACCATCATGGATTTCCCGATGGCTATTGGCTTAGGTATTCTCATCGGAGTGTTGGATTTAGTACCTTATCTTCACACCTTCGCCCTCATCCCGACGGCTTTCCTTGCCATGCTCAAGGCTGCCGACACCGGTCAGAACTTCTGGGTGGTCTTTGGCTTGGCCTTGGGGCTCTTCGCGCTGGTACAGGTTATCAGCGACATGGTCGTCACGCCGCATATCATGGGCAAGGCCATGGGACTCAACCCGGCCATACTTCTGCTCTCGCTCTCTGTGTGGGGTGCTATACTTGGATTCATCGGACTGATTGTCGCCTTGCCGTTGACGACACTGCTTATCACCTATTGGAAGAAGTATGTCACCAAGGAGGAGAGTGTCGGTAGGTTGAAGGCTAAAGCCGTTACCCAACAGCCGACGCGACCAAATGCCCCTACAACGGAGGCGTGATGCTCACTTTTGAAGATTGAGATACGTGCATAAATGTTTGTGTCTCTACGTCTTGAATCAATGACTATCGCTTATTAACATGAAAAAGACCATATTATTATGCTTCGGACTTTGTCTTTCGATGCTGTTTCACTGCATCTCTTTGCATGCTCAGGTGATTGACTTGCCCCGCAGCTATGCCTATATCGTCAGATATGACAAGAGTCACACACTCATGCGACAAGGCTCTGACTTCAATGTCGTGGACTTGGAGATGGAATGGCCCGTGGTTATTGACTCTACGCAGGTCAGTGCCTTGCAGCAGCAGATTGCCTCTAAGGTGTTGATGTCCGATGGGGTAGACTATGATATTTCTGTGCACGACTTCCTTGCGCACTATGGTACACCGGTATCAGGTAAGCTCGACAGTCTGCCCGACGACCGTCATTTCTGCTATGTCACCGCTTCGGCAACGATCAAAAGCTATAGTCCCGGCAAATATATCGTCTATCAATTTGACCGTAAAGTGACGCCGCAGTCGCTGAGCTCCCAGCAGGCTGCAGACGATCATCTTATCTGTGTATATGATCTCCACACCCAGAAAATTCTGCGACTTGAAGATTTGATGAAGATCTATCAACTGCAATCTTCTGCCGACAGTCAATTGATCACATTGCTGACAAGCGTACTCAATGACAATGAATACAATAGTTTGCAATCCGTGGAAGTGCTGGCTGTGTGGCCGGAAGACTCTCTTGTAGGTATGCGCGTCAGATATGGTTTTGACAATGGAGGCTATACTTCAGAGTTGAAGATGCGCTATGACTGTGCCAAATCAGTTTTGACCAAGCACTACCGCAACCTTCTGAAACCGGCTGTAGCCCATCAAACTGTTTATGCCTCTCTGCCACTGAACCTTATGAAAGACACGCTCTGCTATGATCCCGATCAACTGCCAATAGAAAAAGACAAAGATTTAGCCAAACGCTATATGGGTGCTCAGACCATCTCAAGCTACCAAGGTACCGGTACGGTGCTCGTTTCTTATGTTGTCGACCGTGACGGCCGTCCGACAGATTTAGCGGTTGTCAACCCTGTCTCACCTTCCGCAGACCGTTGGGCTGTGTCCGTTGTGAGAGGTATGCCGCCTTTGCAGCCAGCCATGAAAGCTGGCAGACCCGTCCCCACACGGATGATCAGAGGATTCAGGTTCCAATAATGCCAAATAACAAACGACCTATACACATATTATATATATAACTTTGTATTTAACAAACAACCAATGAATCCTGCAATAAACACACATCCTAACGAACATGGGGGCGGAAGTCCCCATGAGACTCAAGTGCATCATCGCCACCACAGTTATCAGTACTATCACATCCGTCATCAGATCGGGCGTTTCCTCCATCGGTCATGGCTCGTGTTGATAACGATCATCGCCCTGCTGTTTATCAGCTTTGTGTTGGCAGCTATCTATATTCCTAACTTTCGCGACAGTCTGCCAGACATCGATGGATACTTCAGCAACGGCGTGAAATTGACCTCAGTACACGACCGGCATGGCCGGATGGACTACGACGGTATTGACATCTCTCATCACCAGGGGGTTATTAACTGGAACCGTGTCAGTCATGACACTTGCGTGAAGTTTGTCTACATTAAAGCCACGGAGGGAGGCGATCATATCGACTCCCTTTATCTCAAGAACATTGCCCGCGCCCGTGCCGCGGGCATTCCTGTCGGTACCTACCACTATCTTACCTCCGGCAGCACCGTCCGGCAGCAGTTCCGCCTTTTCTATTCCATCGTCAACCGCCACCATCAGGATCTTGTGCCGATGATTGATGTTGAGGAAGAGGGTGTGAAGGGATGGAGTAGGAAAGTGCTGCATGAGAAACTCGATTCTATGATCCTATTGCTTGCTACTCACTATCATGGTACACCTATTATATATTGCTACACCCAATTCTTCAACGAGCATCTCTATCCCCGCTTCACATCTTTCCCTCTCTTTGTTTCTCATTACAGTTCTTCCGAGCCACCTTTGAAGGGAGACCTAAAACCGCTCTTATGGCAGCATAGTGACGCCGGATTGGTCGACGGAATACCTACACCTGTGGACTTAGATGTATTTTCAAAGGGTACAAGCCTTGACAAATTGAAATTGAAACATTGATTTTAAGCTTATATTCTATCAAAAACTAACGTTTTTCGACACCTTTACTTTCGATTCGTAAGCCGATATACTTGATATATGTCAATCTGACCATATGATAAAAGTAGCTTACAAAATAAACATTTTATATGGTAGCAAAATCTAAAACTCCGATGTTTATGAAATGACGTTTGTGTGCGCACACTTACATAATGTCATCTTTTGCCTATGATAGCGCCAGTAGACAAATGAGCAAACTTACACATTCATTATTTAAACACTAAATTCTTTCAGAATAGAATCAAACGCTACTTATAAATTATAATCGAAATTAGGGCTAAAAATAATGATAAAATAGTGTTAAAGGAATTTGGTAGTTCGATATTAATTGCATACCTTTGCAGTGTCAAATAGAAAAAGTAAAACTAAGAAAGGAAACCGATATGAAAAAGTTGATGATCTTATCAATGATGTTTCTCGCAGTTCTGAGTGCTTCAGCTCGTAAGCATGTGAGCGAGAGTGCAACTGTTGTTGCAGACACTATCTACTACGCTGCTAATCAGCAGAACGTACAGGATCGTGGTCAGGCTGCTTACTATCGTCTGCTCAAGCAGGATGGTAAAGGACTCAACAAGGAAGATGTCTTCCAGGACTTCTATATGAACGGTAACCTCAAGGCTGAGGGTGGATACAGTTTCATCGATCTCGGCAATGATAAGAACACTGTTCTCAACGGTGAGGTCACTACATACTATGTCAACGGCAAGGAGAAGCTCCATGGCAACTACGTCAACGGCAAGCGTCAGGGTTACTTCACATTGCAGCTCCGCAACGGTGGTGTCGCTGTGGTGGAATACAATAACGGTAAGTCGAAATACGACTACTTCATGGTCACCATGCCTGATGGCACGCAGGAGAAGCGTCCTCTGAGCGAGATCCAGGAGCTCCTTCAGTAATCGGAGACCATTTTCACGAGACACAAAAGTCAGTCTAAATACATCTTATTTTCATAAATAGAATCTCTCTTACAATAATAATACGATTTATTTTTTAATTTCTTTTATTAAGCCCTTTGTTCGTGAGAATGAAGGGCTTTTCTGTTTTTGTACGAAAGAGAGACCCGTTTTTCTTTTATTTATCATAACTGCCATTATAGCGAAAAGACACTTTGACACTGAGGTAATCGCGGCGGCTTAAAAGCTTCCGAACAGAACACTAAGTCGAAAGCCAGGTTTCTGAAGGCTCGTGTCAGCGATCGGCGCAGTCGCTTCTAGATTATTTTTCTCTCATCTTTAGATAAAAATATTAAATAAAGTCTTGAAACAATGTCTATTCTCCTTGCTTTTTGCTATCTTTGCAAAGTTTTTATTGCAATAACACAATTATAGGTTAATAAAATAATGAAGCAGTACAGATTAGTGGACAATGTGCTGGGATGGCTTGTGTTTGCCGTTGCAGCCTTTACCTATTGCTCCACCATCGAGCCGACAGCCTCGTTTTGGGACTGTCCAGAGTTTATTACCACAGGCTATAAACTTGAAATCGGTCACCCACCTGGGGCACCGTTCTTCATGCTCACAGCCAATCTGTTCAGTCACTTTGCCAGTGATCCCAGTCAGGTAGCACGCATGGTGAACATGATGAGCGCTCTGCTCTCGGCCACCACGATCCTCTTCCTTTTCTGGACGATCACCCATCTGACACGCAAGCTGATCGTTAAGGATTGGTCATCACTGACATTGGGCAAGACCATCGCCATTGAGGCCAGTGGCGTTGTGGGCGCGTTGATCTACACATGGAGTGACACATTCTGGTTCTCCGCCGTAGAGGGTGAGGTCTATGCCTACTCTTCTGCGTTCACCGCTATTGTGTTCTGGTTGATACTGAAATGGGAAGATCATGCCGACGAGCCCCATTCCGACCGTTGGCTGGTACTCATTTTCTATATGACAGGTCTGAGTATTGGTGTTCACCTGCTCAACTTGCTGTGTCTGCCTGCCATTGTGCTGGTCTACTGCTATCGTCGTTTCCCCAACATCGAGCTGAAGGGTTCTCTTATCGCACTCTTGGTGTCCTTCGTCTTGGTGGCAGCCGTACTCTACGGTGTTATCCCGGGCATTGTCACTGTCGGTGGCTGGTTTGAACTGCTCTTCGTCAATGTTTTGGGCCTGCCTTTCAACACGGGACTGGTCATCTACATTGCGTTGCTGGTGGCTTCCACCCTTTGGGCCATCTACGAGAGCTATGTCGGACGCAACAAGAAACTGGAGAACATCTCTACCCTTTTGGCTTTCGCGTTGATCGGAATTCCGTTTATCGGCTACGGCTGGCATGCTGTTGTTTGCGGCATCATCATCCTTGCCGTCGTCTGGTGGCTGTTCAACCGCAAGAAGATGGTTGAGAAGAAGCCAGTATATCTTGTCAGTTCTCATCTGAAAAATACCGTGCTGCTGTGCATGCTGATGCTGATGATCGGCTATTCAAGCTATGCGCTCATCGTCATCCGCTCTGTTGCAAATCCGCCGATGGACCAGAACTCTCCCGAAGATATCTTCACGTTGGGCTCTTATCTCAGCCGTGATCAGTATGGCAGCTATCCCCTACTCTATGGTCAGGCCTACACCTCGCAGGTCGCTTTGGAGCAGGACGGCGATATGTGCAAGCCTAAGATGAACGAAGGCGCTCCTATCTACAGCCGTAAAGAAAAGGCTTCCAAGAATGAGAAGGACTCCTACTTCATCGTCTCTCACCGCAGCAACTACATCTATGCGCAGAACATGCTCTTCCCCCGTATGTGGGACAGCAACCATGCGCAGGACTACGAGAGTTGGATGGGTGGCGTAAATGGTACCGAGGTACCCTATGACCGTTGCGGTGAACAGATGACCGTGAAGATGCCATCACAGATCGACAACATCAAGTTCTTCCTGTCCTACCAGTGCAACTTCATGTATTGGCGCTACTTCATGTGGAACTTTGCCGGTCGCCAGAACGACATTCAGGGCAATGGCGAGCCCGAGCACGGCAACTGGATCACGGGTATCTCTTTCCTCGACAACGCCCGCTTGGGTGATCAGAGCAAGTTGCCTGACGATCTGAAGATGAACAAAGGTCACAATGTCTTCTATTGTCTGCCTTTGCTGTTGGGTCTCATCGGACTCTTCTGGCAGGCTTTCCGTGGCCGTCGCGGCATTCGTCAGTTCTGGGTAGTCTGCTTCCTGTTCTTCATGACAGGACTTGCCATTGTCGTCTACCTCAACCAGACGCCGGTGCAGCCGCGTGAGCGTGACTATGCTTACGCCGGTTCGTTCTATGCTTTTGCCATTTGGTGTGGTATGGGCGTGGCAGCCTTGGTTGATCTGATGAAGAAATATCTCAAGGTCGAAAGCCCGATTGCTATCGGAGCCCTCAGTCTCGTGTGTCTGCTCGTTCCTATTCAGATGGTCAGCCAGACATGGGATGACCACGACCGTTCAGGCCGTTACACCTGCCGCGACTTCGGCCGCAACTATCTGATGACGCTTCAGGACAAGGGCAACCCGATCATCTTCACCAACGGAGACAACGATACCTTCCCACTCTGGTACAACCAGGAGACAGAGGGCGTACGTACCGACGCTCGTGTCTGCAACCTCAGCTATCTGCAGACCGACTGGTATATCGACCAGATGAAGCGTCCGGCTTATGGCTCGCCTTCCGTGCCTATCACCTGGCCGCGTCTCGACTACTGCTCGGGAACCAACGAATATGTTGAAGTCAACCCAAGTCTGAAGTCACAGGTCCTCGACTTCTACAAGAAGAACCCGATGGCTGCTAAGGCTCAGTTTGGTGATAATCCATTCGAGTTGGCCAACGTGATGAAGTATTGGGTGCGCTCCAAAGACGCAGACATGCACGTTATCCCGACCGATACGCTCTACGTCACCATCGACAAGAACGCTGTCAAGCACAGTGGCATGATGATGGCCAGCGACACAATACCCGACCGTATGGTCATCTCGCTGAAAGGCAAGAATGCTCTTTACAAGAACGACCTGATGATGCTGGAGATGATTGCTCATTGCAACTGGACGCGTCCTATCTATGTCGCTCTGACTGTGGGCCAGGAAAACTACATGAATCTTGGTGACAACTTCATTCAGGAAGGTCTTGCCAACCGCATCTCGCCGTTCACAACCAACGCTCCGGGCGCTAAGAACTACGACACAGAGAAGGTCTACAACAACCTGATGTTCCGCTACCGCTATGGTGGTCTGAGCAAGCCGGGTCTGTATATCGACGAGACCGTCATGCGCATGTGCTACACCCATCGCCGTCTCTTCGGTCAGCTTGCCCTTCACCTCATCGCTGAGGGACAGAAAGCTAAGGCACTGAAAGTGTTGCAGAAAGCAGAGAAAGAGCTCCCGACCTACAACATTCCGATGAACTACATGAGTGGTGGCAATGACATTGCTCATGCCTACGCACTGTTGGGTCAGAAGAAGAAGGCACTGGAGATCATCAACGAAGTATGGAAGAATGCCAGCCAATACGAGCAGTACTATCTGAGCGAGGATGGCGTTTGGTTCCAAGGCTCCCAGCGCGACTGTCTGATGCAGCTGTCGATTATGACTGAGATGTCAAAGATCACAGAACTGGTAGACCCTGCTTTGGCCAAGAAACAAGACAGCCAGATCGATGCCTACTATCGCATGTATGTCGGAAAGGGCGGCCAGCAGTTAGGACAGTAACCCTATGTTTATAGAGCAACCCGCTAAATGGCTCCGCTGGCTCTATCCAAACGCCCTGTGGCGAATGGATAAGAGCGAGCGAGCCGTCTATCTCACGTTCGACGACGGACCGATTCCGGAGTCGACACCGTTTATCCTTGACACCTTACGAAAGTACGGTGCCAAGGCTACGTTTTTTATGGTTGGAGAGAACGTATTGCGTAATCATGACCTCTACAACCGCATTGTCGAGGAAGGACATCAGGTTGGCAATCACACGTTCAATCATATCGGAGCCTTCAAACACTGGACGATCACCTATGCCATCAATACGGCACAGGCCAACGACTTGATCAAATCCCATCTCTTCCGACCGCCACATGGCTGGATGCGCCACTCAGAATATTGGTGGCTGCAAAGAAAATACAAGATCGTGATGTGGGACTTGGTCACGCGCGACTACTCCAAATGGCTGACAGCGCAGGACGTTTTCAACAATGTCAAGCGCTACGCCCGCAATGGCTCTATCATCACTTTTCACGACTCGCTCAAGAGTATCGATAAGCTTAAAATTGCTCTGCCATTGGCACTGCAGTGGCTCAAGGACCAAGGCTACGAGTTTAAGATCATCGAGTGAGAACGATTTGAATAGATGCTTATCTCTGTATATCAGGTCATTACGAATCGCTTTCTAATAACCGACAGGCTTAGGATCAACGATCTGAAGCTTTAGTTTATACGTAAAAATGCTTCAAACTATATGGTTAAACTAATGTTTGACCTTAGGTAAAACATTTGTTAGACTTAAGGCTAACATTTGTTTAACCTAAAGCCAAACAAATGTTTGACCAATATACGGCTTGGTTTTTTCGGCATTAATCCAACGAAAAGCGGCAACAACGATCCCTTTTTATTTACACCATAACACCAATATTTAGAGATGCAACTGATACTTGCCAGTGCCAAAATCATGAGATCCGCAGACTACGGACGTGTTCTCACAATGACGACACCCGCCTTTGACGACGAAGCGCATCGCTTGGCGATGGAGCTCTCTCAATGGTCTGTCACAGATCTCGCCAAGGCTTTGCACTGTAGTGCAGCCATTGCCATGGAGAATCATCAGCGTTTCCAGCAGTTCATGGTAGACGATAACCGCATTCCCGCTATCCTCGCTTACTATGGTCAAGCCTATAAGCATCTTTGTGCAGACGAGTTCTCAGCTGAAGACTTTCAGTTTGCGCAAGACCACTTGCGGATACTTTCTTTTCTCTATGGCGCTTTGCGTCCTTTAGATGGCATCCATCTCTATCGAATGGAAGGCAAGGTGAAATTGCAAGAGACGGACGGAAAGACGCTCTTCGCATGGTGGAAAGAGCGGTTGACCGACCGACTCATTGCGCGTGTCAAAGCCGACGACGGCGTGCTGCTCCATTTGGCTACCGAGGAGTTTGAGCATCTCTTTGACTGGAAGCGCGTGGAGAAAGAGGTAAGAGTAGTGAAGCCCTACTTCTATGTCGATCAGGGTACACAGTTCAAAATTGTGTCGATGTATGCCAAGGGATGCCGAGGAGGTATGGCGCGCTTTGTCATACAGAACAGACTCAACGCCCCAAAGTTCTTGAGCGCGTTCTCTGAGGACGGCTTTATCTTCAATCCCCGTTTGGGCGACGAAAACCATCCCCATTTCACCAAAGCCTGATCGCGCGTCAGCTAAAGCCAAGGGCCAAGGTAAAAAGTCCGGGATTGTTCATCTACAATTAACCTTTTTTTCTTGGTTCTTGTGGTTTTATTTTTTACCTTTGCAGCTGACAAGTAGGAGGCACGGCGTCTCGCCGTGCAAGAATGTGCGGCGAGGACGCCGCACCTCCTACTGCAAAGCCAGTGAATAACTGCTTAGTTATATAGAAGCATGAAAGATAGTATACGTGCGGAGGTGACGGCGTTTTTCCGTACCTTTGCTCTACAAGTGCTGCAGCAAGCTCATGTCGACCCCAACGACCCGCGGTCGATGAAACTTGCGTTGCTCGATCATTACGAAGAGATCTACCCACGGTTCTCTCTCACCCCTGTTTTTCACGAATGTTATCATAAAGCGGGGCACGCCAAGATGGTGAGTGAGTATCGCCGGTGCTTCTCTATGTTGCTCGTAGGCCGTTTGCCGGAAGAGTAGCTTGTGTATTTTCTACCTTTCAATCGTATTTATTAGAGGATTATTAACTAAAAACATAAACAAGAAAAATGCAAGAGAACAATCAGAAAGGGCGTTCTATCGCCATCGTGGCCATGATCTTCCTCTTCGGAATGATCGCTTTCGTCACGAATCTCGCCGCTCCTATTGGTGTCATCTGGAAGAACCAGCCGGCACTTGCGGGCTCCAACACACTGGGAATGCTTGGAAACATGATGAACTTCCTGGCTTATCTGTTCATGGGTATTCCTTCCGGAAAGATGCTGCAACGCATCGGCTATAAGAAGACGGCACTGGTAGCTGTCGCCTTTGGCTTCATCGGCGTCTTCATCCAGTTCCTTTCCGGTCAGCTGTTCACCCAAAGTTCGTTGATGGGTCTGCCCACCAACTTTTATGTCTACTTGCTCGGAGCTTTTGTAGCAGGTATCTCGGTGTGCATGCTCAACACCGTTGTCAACCCTATGCTCAACCTTCTTGGTGGTGGCGGAAAGAAAGGCAACCAGTTGCTGCAAATCGGTGGTACGCTCAACTCGTTCATGGGCACGCTCACCCCGATGCTCGTTGGTGCGCTCATCGGAACAGTGACGAAGAACACAGCGATCAGCGATGTCAACATCGTGCTCTACTTGGCCATGGGCATCTTTGCGGCTACGTTCATCATCCTCAGCTTCATACCTATCGCTGATCCTGAGAACAACAACACTGAGGGCGTTACTTTCGAGCACTCACCTTTCTATTTCCGTCATTTCACGTTGGGCGTTATCGCCATCTTCCTCTATGTGGGTACAGAGGTCGGCATCCCCGGCACGCTCAACTTCTTCCTTAGTGACACGACAGGAGCAGGCGCTGGGCTCAACGTGGCTACCGCTGCGACTATCGGTGGCTTCGCTGCCGGCACCTATTGGCTGCTGATGCTTGTCGGCCGTTTCGTAGCCGGACTGATTGGCTCAAAGGTTTCCAGTCGAGTGATGATGAGCACTACAAATGCCATCGGCATCTGCTTGATCATCACAGCCATGGTACTTCCCAAGACGGTCACCGGTGCGATTCCTGTGTTCACGGGCTCCGGCTTCGAGATGACAGAACTGCCTCTGAGTGCCATTCTGCTCGTCTGCTGTGGTCTCTGCACTTCCGTGATGTGGAGCTGCACGTTCAACCTTGCTACTGAGGGCTTGGGCAAGTACACCGCCGCAGCCAGTGGCATCTTCATGACGATGGTCGTTGGTGGCGGCATTCTGCCAATGGTACAGAACGCTATTGCTGACAGAGCCGGATACATGGTTTCGTATGCGGTGCCTCTCGTGGCTATGTGCTACATGTTCTTCTATGCCGTCTGGGGTTCCCGTATCGTCAATAAGGAGGCCGGTGAAGAGCAGGCATAAGAGAAGAAAACACGCTTCAGAAATATCTGAAAATCCATTTATACGCAAAGAGGCCAGGGCAATCACTGCTCCGGCCTCTTCTTTTGTTACCTGAATAGATATTGATCTAAATGGTAAAATCTAATTTACTCCCTTATCATACAATTGTCTTAACCATAATAATTATAGAAACCTAAAAATCTCTTTGTCCTTTTACTGTTGCAAAGATACGCAATCCTGTTGGAAGTGTGGCTTTTTGTTCAGTGAATTGCCGCATCCGTTCAGCGAACGGAAGCAGAGATGTGCGAAAGATGACGGGTAGTTGAGGTTAGCATTTTATAGAGATGGATCTCATAGAAATATAACGGGCAAGACAGAATACACAACTACCGAAGAGTGAGGCATAGAGTAAAACAGTAAAAAATCAGGGGAAATAGTTGCAAAGCTCACAGAAAAAACTTATTTTTGCAACAGACATATAAACCGAGGATGATGACGACACTACAATTAGATAATGAGTTGGACTATCAGATGAAACTGATCGCATCCAACTATAAGCTTAAAAGAAAAGTTCTTGATTACATCAAGAGCTTGACAGCTCCATTGAATTCTGCAAAGATTTCTGCTGCCAAGCACGATGATGGACTGATTCACATAGACCCAACTATTCCGCTTCCATCTGACAAATACGTTGGTATGATCACGGCTCCACGCGAGGATGATGATAAAGCTCTGGAAGATTATCTTTCTGACAAATATAATTTGAGGTGATGAAAGTGTTTCTTGATACCAACATACTCATGGAATATTTTGCAAATCGAACCAAAGCTGCTGATGTTAAAGTAATTTTACAAGCAGCATATCAGGGGCAGATTAAAGCCTGTATGTCTGTTGGTTGCCTTTATACTTTGATATATCTATTGGGTATATATCTTAAAAATCAGGGGATCCATGAGCCTAATAAGACTCTGCGGATAAAGGAGTCTCTTTCTTCAATTATGGAATATGTTCATATCGTAAACCTTTCTGAAAACTATATTGATCATGCGATTTCAGCTACAGATTTCAAAGATCTGGAAGATAGCTGTCAATACCAATGTGCTGCCGAGAATAAATGTGATATACTAATAACGATAATTATTAAGCATTTTAATAAGATTGACGATCCAAAATGTGAGGTTATTGAACCACATCAATTCGTACAGAAGTATATAGGTTGCAAAGAATAAGTCTATTATACCTTCGTTATTAATGTACTATATATCCCTACCCTTTCACTTGAAGAGTAGGAACTGCATAATTCGCTATGTTTCTCTGGGTGATCCATATTGCCCCTTTACTTGCCAATATAGTTTCTGCACAGGTAGTCGTTGAGCTTTTCTTTGTACAGATCACCGATGGGCAGCAGCATGTCGTTGTCGAGCATCACACGTGTCTTGCTGACTTCCTGGATACGACGGAGGTTGATGATGTAGGAGCGGTGGATTCGCATGAAATAGTCGGGAAGGCGCTCTTCCAGGCGCTTGAGTGAATAGAGCGAGACAACAGGGCGGCGTGGCAGTCCGCGGTCATCCTTTCCGTCGAGATGAATCTTCAGATATTCGCTCATTCCCTCTATGTAGATGATGTCGCTCAACCGAATCTTGACCATACGTCCCTCCACCTTGACGAAGAGAGAATCGGTGCTGCTGCCTATCTTCGGAAGAGAAGAGTCAGTCGACTCAGCCGTACTTTCCGGTTCCTGACTGTCCGCTGAGGGTTGCTGCATGGCGGCGGGTGCTATGGCCTGCTCCTTTTCTCCCAACCGCCGCCGCAACTTTTCTGATGCCCGACGGAAGTCGTCGAGTCCAAAAGGCTTTAGGAGATAATCCACAGCATCGACCTTGAAGCCTTCCACCGCGTATTCTGAGTACGCTGTCGTGAAGACGACGAGCGGTGGAAACGACAGGCCTTTGATGAAGTCCATGCCGTTGAGGTCGGGCATGTTGATGTCGCAAAACACGGCATCTACCATGTCTTGCGACAGCACTTCCTTAGCTTCCGTGGCACTGGGGCAGGCCTTGACAAGTTGAAGATAAGGAATCTTATCAATGAAATTAACCAGTTGTTGCAGAGCGAGCGGCTCATCGTCAATTGCCAAACATCTAATCATGATTTTCTGTCTTTTGTATGGGGAGTCGGAGAAGGACGTCGTATACGTCTGTTTTGTCCTTGATATCAAGTGTATAGCGGTCGCCGTAGATCAGATCCAGCCTTCGCTTCACGTTGGTGAGCCCTACCCCACCGACGGAAGGTACCTTGCTTGTCTCTGCCACAGGCTTCTTGCTGTTGATGCAGGAAAATAGCAGTTCACCGTCGTCAACGTCCATCGTGATGTTGATAAAACTGTCCTGTTTATAGCTGACACCGTGTTTGAAGGCGTTCTCTACGAAGGTTGGGAAGATCAGTGGCGGTATGTTCACGTCGGGAAGATTGTCCGGGATGTCGATCGTCACGGTCAACCGGTCATTGTATCTCAGCCGCATCAGCTTCACATAATTACGCAGGAAAAGGATGTCGTTATGTAAAGAGACCCGATCCTTGTCGCCTTCATAGAGTACGAAACGCATCATCACAGACAGTTCTCTCAGGCTTTCCTTGGCTTTCTCTGCGTCCATGTCAATGAGCACCTGAATGTTGTTGAGGGTGTTCATGAAGAAGTGTGGGTTGATCTGAAACTTCAGATATTGCAGTTGCAGAAACATCCTTTCTTTCTCAAGTTGCTGTAGATGGTTGCGATCTTTCTCTGATTTGAAATAGACTTTCACGCCGATATTCAATCCGAGAACGCCTGCCAACAACACGATATTGATGAGTATCTCCGGTCCGAATGGTCCTGGCCGGTGGTCGTCGAAGCGATGGATTGGACCTATCACTGGTTTACCGGTTTTAGGATTCAACGCTTTGTTGTCGTTTATTTCCCACTGCGGTGGTCGTCCTCCGTGTGGCCGTGGCCCATGAAAGAAGCTCGACAATACCAGGAAAAAAGCAAAAAGGAGAACAAGAAGGCTGAGATAGGCACCTAATTTCTTGCGTAACAGCAAGGGCGCCAAAAGAAAGTTGTGGACGAGAAAACACAGGAAGAAGGTGAAAAACCACCGCCAAATGTGCCACACCTCATCCCAATGAAACGCTGCCTGCGTGATTGTGGCAGCACGCAGGTAGAAGATGGCAATGGGCAGCAGGAAAAACAGCAACCACATCACCACGTAGATGGCATTTTCAGGAGACAGCCAATATTTTCTTCTCATTATTCTTACTAACGATCAATTATCTATGTTATTATATATAATAAGGCGTCATTACCAGACATTATCGTAATCTTTATCATAGCACCAAGCCTTTTTGAGATCTTGGACTTTGTTTCATGAAAAATGGTGCAAGCCCCGTGTCCCCACGAAACTTGCACCGCGAGTATATGAATGAAAAGACTATTCTGTCTGTATAATGTTGTTTATCGTATGAACTCACTCATCCTCACTTTCGGGGCATGGCTTTGCGTGCCTTGCGTGTGCGCTTAGTCTGGCCACAGCTACGTTTCTTCTTAGCCTTACCTGCCGGTGCCTGATCGATGGCCATGACAGCCTTACGGATTTTCTGCGGTGAGGTACGTTTCTTGTCATACACCACTTTCACTTGTTTGTCGCTTTTACTGTATTCAGCACTCTTCACTCCATCGACAGCCTTGGCGGCTTTCTCTATGCGATCTTTTGTACTGTAGCCATTCGTCTTGAATGTAGCGACATCTCTCTGTGCCATCATCACTGTTGCGAAAAACAGTGAGAGACTTGTCATTAATAACTTTTTCATGCCTTTGCGTTGTTATGATTGTGATACAAAATGCTGCTTCTCTCTCAGTTTGAAAACCTATGTTCTCAGCAGCATGTTGAAAGTCTCTGTTATCCGAATACACGACACCATTCCTACAGACTGTAATCAGATGTCCTTTTCGATGTTGCAAAGTTATGAAAAAGAGCCCAATGTTGTTTCAATCTTTCAGCCAAACGGCGAGACCATTCAGCCAAACGGCTCGTGTCAGTCCCTTTTGTACTCCACGAAGGCTTCCATCGCCTCATAGCAGGCGAGGCCCAGGTCGTCGTACTTCTTTGCCGTGGCACGGTTGCGGTCTTCCGCGCGCTGCCAGAACAGTCGCTCGTCGTTGCCCAAGAAAGGCGCGAAGTCGGCTTGAGAAGCATGCTTGAGAATGGCGTTGCGCTTATGGCGCAGCTGTTCCGGCGACATGGGCACACACATCTCTATATCCTTTACGTCCCACTCAGCCCAAGCACCGCGGTACATCCAGATGCGGCAATCACGGAGCCACTCCGCTCCTGCCTGCTGCTCAAGGTCTACGGCAGCGAGTACGGCATCGGTGCATTTGCGGTGTGTGCCGTGCGGATCGGCAAGGTCTCCGGCCACAAAGATCTGGTGAGGCTTGATGTCCTGAAGCAAGCGGCGCACGATGTTGACGTCACGCTCTGTCATCGGATATTTCTCCACCCGACCGCTTTCGTAGAACGGAAGGTCGAGGAAGTGGACGTGATCAGAGTGCAGTCCATTATATGTACTTGCCGTGCGGGCTTCGCCACGACGGATCAGTCCCTTGATCGTTCTGACGTCCTGCGTGTCAATATCTCCCTCTTTCTTATTGGCAAGAAACTGTTTGATGTCGTGATACATGTTGACGATAACCTGGTCATCGGCGTTCATAAACAGTTGGTTGAAGCCGTTGAGGAAGTGCATGAAGCGTGTCACCTCCTCATCGTTGACGGCAATGTCACCGCTCGTCTCGTAAGCGACGTGGACATCGTGACCTTGTTCGACAAGACGGTGCAGGGTTCCGCCCATCGAGATCACGTCGTCGTCGGGGTGAGGCGAAAAGACGATGACCCGCTTGGGATAGGGCTTTGCACGCTCCGGACGATAGGTGTCGTCGTCATTGGGCTTGCCGCCCGGCCAGCCGGTAATCGTGTGTTGCAAGTGATTGAAAATCCTGATGTTGCAGTTATAAGCCGAGCCATAGAGTGCTAAAAGCTCGGAGAGACCATTGCTGTTGTAGTCTTTGTTGGTCAGTTTCAGTATCGGCTTCTGTGTCTTCTCGCAAAGCCACACCACTGCGGCACAGGTGAGCTTGTCATCCCATTTGCAACTGGACACCAGCCAAGGGTGGACGATACGCGTCAGCTTTGCGGCAGCAGCGAGGTCGATGACCACATGTGTGTCGTTGTGAGTCTGGAGAAACGATGCCGGGATATTCTCTGTGATGGGCCCTTCCACCGTTTTTTGGATGATGTCGGCCTTGTCGTCGCCCCATGCCGTGAGATAGATGTGGCGGGCGGATAGTATCGTGCTGATGCCCATCGTGATGCTGCAAGGCGGAACGGGCTCTTGTCCGCCAAAGCTCATCGTCATCTCTTCACGTGATACACTGTCGATCAGAATCAGTCGTGACCTTGAGGTGATGACCGATCCAGGCTCATTGGCCGCGATGTTGCCGCTGCGCCCGATGCCCAGAAGAGCAATATCCAATCCGCCATGGTGCTGGATCAGTTGCTCATATTGCGCGCACTGATCCTGAATATTCTCTTGCGCGACACTGCCATCGGGTGAGAAGATGTTCTCCGGAAGAATGTCCACATGGTCGAGCAAGCGGTCACGCAACTGCCGCAGACTGGTGATGGCAGAGCCTGCTTTCTGTGGAAAGTAATCATAGACATTGAAGACGATGACATTGCGGAAACTCAATCCTTCGCATTGATGACGGCGCACGAGTTCCTCATAGATAGGCGTCAGACTCTGTCCGGTGCCGAGCGCCAACAAGCAAGGCTTGTTTTCCTGTGCCTTTGCTTTGATTTCTCTTTCAATGGCATCAGCGATGTTGGCTACAGCGTCTTCTGTTTTGGGAAAGATGTCTGTGTGGATTTTCTCGAAGCGGGTCAGTTCCGAACGCTCCACTGCCGTCTTGGGTTGATAGAGATTCTCGGCCACTTTGTTCAGAACGATATGGGAAGTAAGGTTGAAATGAATCATTTTTGTAGTGAACGATAATAACGATAGGTGGATACTTTCAGTTCGTCTGTGGCTTGCTCATCGCAGACGACGACAGCGTTGGGATGGAGTTGCAGGGCACTGGCCGGGCACATTTGCGAGACAGGACCCTCAACTACCGCCTGGAGCGCACGCGCCTTGTGATGACCATTGCACAGAATCATCACCTCACGGGCGTCGGTCACGGTGGCTACGCCAACAGTCAGTGCCTGACTTGGCGTCAGACTGGCATCACCATCGAAGAAACGGGAGTTAGCGATGCGGGTGTCGTCGTTGAGTGTCATCACTCTTGTGCGTGAGCGCAGGCTCGATCCCGGCTCGTTGAAAGCGATATGGCCGTCAACGCCGAGTCCGCCGATGAACAGGTCAATGCCGCCTGCCTGCCCGATGGCACGCTCGTAGGCTTCGCATTCGGCTTGCAGATCCGCGGCATTGCCGTTAAGGATATGGATGTTCTCGCGCGGGCAATCGATATGGTTGAAAAGATGGTTGAACATGAAAGAGTGGTAGCTTTGAGGATGATCCTCAGCCAGACCGACATATTCATCCATGTTGAAGGTAACGACATTTCGGAAAGACACCTTGCCCTCTTGGCAGGCCTTGACCAAAAGAGCATACATGCCCTCAGGCGTGGAACCTGTTGGCAGGCCTAAGACAAAGGGGTGGTCAGCAGTGGGGCGGGATGCGTTGATGCGTTGGATCACATGAGCCGCAGCCCACTGGGAGAGCGATTCATAGTCGTTGTCAATGATTACTTGCATATTGGTCTTTGTTATTAAGTTTGGTATTTGGGTCAGATACTATTGTAGTGTCCTGACGAGTTTTACCCAAATTTAGGATAGAGGCTCACGAGCTTAACCCTCGCGTCCTTGGTAGTGAAATGCCAATTGACTTTTTTCCTCTCCTCGCACTTTTCCGTTTCCCATGCAGA
>Ga0256404_1000936_pt1 | contig 74021 bp, 111 predicted proteins | sample RumenRJG_01DNA_FD_185990 | JGI IMG/M metagenome (GOLD analysis project Ga0256404, IMG submission 185990) | Bovine rumen microbial communities from Lethbridge, Alberta, Canada - RJG_01 | ecosystem: Host-associated > Mammals > Digestive system > Stomach > Rumen | place: Canada: Alberta...
TATTGATATAAGGAAAAGTATAAAAGATAATTTTAAGGGTGCACCTAGTGATGAGATAAGAGCTTCTATTGAGTCTTCTATTAATGAGGGAGATGAGGTTACTCTACCTGGTATTGGTGTTTTTTTTGAGGTTTTATGGAATTCTTGTGATGATGACGAGAAGAATTTTGTTTTAAATAAATTAGAGAGTTCACTAAAATAAGCATAGGTATCTATGCTTATTTATTTTTATAATATTTTTTATAATACTGGTATCTATCTTCTACTTCATCTACTATATTTTTATACATTTCTTTTTTATTATTATATGTATTATCCTTTTTTCCAAAAAATGTATAATTTTTATCTATAAAATATTTAGGGTTTATCATTTCGAAATAGTGTGAATATTTTGAGGTATAAAGTGCTAACATGGCATAATCAGTTTTATATAATATTGTAGTAGATGAATTTCTTTCTGGATTCATATAGTCTATTATTTTATTATTTAAAAAATCTAATGATTGTGTTCTTTGAAATTCTTTTCCTATATATATTGCTTCTTTTAGAAAATCTGCAATTCTTATATATTTATCTTTTAGTTCTTCTATACTGCATTTGTTTATTTGTTTTTCACCCAATCTATTGAAACCTACTAATTTCATATTATCTTCTGCTATTTTCAATACATGAAATATTTCTGTATCTTTATAGTCATATTGAGGTTCCAGTAGTTTCTCTTTCATTTCTTCTAGTTCTTCTTTTATAGTTGTTGTTCTTTCTGTAATACCATAGTGTGCTTCCTCAAATGATAAGTCGTATAAGTCATCATTTATTCTTTTAATTCTATCTGCATTAGGCTTAATTATTTCAGGTTTTATTTTTATATAGATATCTCCATTAATTAACAATCCCATAGTAATCACCTTTTTTGTTTTGTATTGTATCATCTAATTATATTTTTTTCAATATAAAATATCTACATTCATATGCACAATGTGTTTTGATATATTCATCTACTTTGTTTATATCATTTAATGGTTTATAATTCTTATTATCTTTATTATTAAATCCTTTTAGTCTTAGTTTTCCGTATGACCAGTCTCCTAATACATAGTCATAGTCTATAAAGTAATCTGTAAGTTTTTCTTTAACTATTTCATCTTCAAATCCATTTTTATAGTCTTTCATTATTTCATAATCTATATCATTATATTTATATTTTTTCATATTCTACTCCTTGTAATCTTTGTTTAATGCATCCATTAGTGATTTATATTTATATATACTTGAACCTGAGTTCCATGTAATATATCCTTTCTTTATTCCAGCATCATACATTCCTTTTATTTGATCACTTATTTTATCATTATCATATATTATGTATGGTTCTCTTATTGTGTCATAAGTTTGTATCCATGTTCTTACTATAGCAGGTGTTGTTGTTTCTTTTTGTCTTTCATTTACGTAATCGTTTGCCCAAGTGTATATTAAGTTATATGGTACTGTCCATACTATATTTTCTATTCCATATTGATGTTCATTAAAGTGATCTGGGTATGGCATTGGGCTTATTACATCTGCAATATTAGATAGTGCTGGAAAGTATTGTCCATAGGCTGTTACATATTCATGTGCTGATTCAGCAAATACATCTATTGACACATATACGTTTAGTTTATGTAGTTCATCACATGCATACATTACAAATCTTTGTATTGCTTGTGCTTTTGTTTCATTGTATTTATTTTTATAGTCTAAGTATTCTTCTGCATTACTTGTCCTATCTGGAAATCTTACGTAGTCAAATTGTATTTCATTAAATCCAAATTCTTTAACTGATTCTTTAGCAAGTTCAACATTAAAGTACCAAACGTTTCTACTATATGCGCTAGGCCAATATGATTCATTATGGTTAAATGGCTCATTTGTACTTTTATCAAATATTACATCTTCTTTATTATCTAGTGCATAATAATCATCTTTGAATGTTGTTATTCTTCCTATAACATATATACCATTATCTTTTATTTTTTTTATATATTCTTTATATTCTTCTTTTGTATATTTGGCATTTTCATAGTTTGTTTTAGAAATTTTTTTCATAGTTTCTGACTTATATCCTGGTGCTTCATTATCTTTTATATCTACAACAAATGCGTTTATTTTTGTGTTTTTTGCGATTTCTATATATTCATCTATATCTTTTAAAGCATCAACATTTATATATAGTGCATTTACTTCTTCGGGCATAGGATTATCTTTAAATATAGGTTTTTCATATGGATAATAGTCTAGACTAGCTGCATCTCCCCCACCTAATAAATCATTTCTATTTAAGTGTTTTTCATAATATCCATTATCATAATTCTTTAATGCTTCTTCTTCATTTTGATTTAAATATTTTTCATAGACAAATCCTTCTTGTTCATTATATTTTATTTTATACATATTTACTTTTCCTGACTCGTCTATTTTGTCATATCCTATTATTTCTAGTTTTTCTCCTTTATTTAGTTGTCCTAATATTTTCCCGTTTTCATCTTCATATAGTATAGAAGGCGTTCTTATATATATTTCTTTTTCTAATACTATATTTTCATTTAAGTTTTCTTTTTTTACCAGATATTCTTCTTCATTAATTTTTATCTTTATATATTCTTCATCAACAGAATCTAATTCTTCTACTTTTGTTCCTCTAGGAAGTTTTTTTATTTCATTGTGTTCTAAATCATATAGTGTGACTTCTTGTTTATTTGATGATAAATAGTTTTCTTTAATAGTTTTTTCAACAATTTGTTTTTTACATGATGACAATAGTATTGTGAGTAGTAATAATGTGATTATTTTTTTTACTTTCATATCTTACTGCACCTCTATAATTATTATACCGTATTTTTTTTATTTATTCTATGGGTATTGAGAAAGTTGATGATTTATTTATTTCACCTGAATAATAATTTGGTACTGTTCCTTTTATTATTTTCATTGCGAGTGGTAATGTTTGTGTCACTATTATTTCCTCTGTATTTATTGGCAGTATTACTTTTTCTTTTACTTTTATATCTAATGTTATTTCTATTAATGCATTATTTATTCCATAATTTTTTATATTTGTATTTACTTTTGTTTCCATATCTCCTAATATTTTTAGTTTTACTGGTATTTTAGGCCCTAAATTGTTTAATAGAAAATTGTTATATATTTGTCCTAGTGGTATTTTTAATGCTACTCCATTTTTGTTTTCGTCATTATTACTATTTATTTTTCCTTGTTCTAATGCTTTTAAGTTTTCTTGAATATTTATTGTTGATGATAAAATTATTTTATTTAATGTTATTGTATTTATATCTAGTGTTAATATTTCATCTTTTTCATTTCTTGTTATTATGAATAGGTCTTCTATATTTAGTTTTTCTAATGTCTCTGTTTTTATTGATTTTGTTATTATTAAGTTTGATAGTTTTTTTATTTCTATACTGGCATATTCTGTTAGTTTTGGGGATATTATTTTATTTATATAATGTATTGATGTAGCAATTGTTGTTAGTAATATTATTATAATTATTATGGGTTTTAATTTTTTTCTTTTTTTTAGTTTCATTTGTTTCACCTATTAATATTATGAATATTTTGCTTTTTTTATTTAATACTATTAGTGGTGATAATATGAATTTAAGTGATATTATAAGTAAGAATTTGATGGTATGTAGTATTAATGATGATTTATCTACTATATCTTCTAAGATGAGGGATTATGATATTGGTTTTATTCCTATAGTTGATCGTAAAAAAATTGTTGGTGTTATTACTGATAGGGATATTGCTTGTAGAGTTTATGAGAATAGTGAGATTGATCCTGATATAACTGATTACATGAGTCGCGATATTATAAGTGTTAGTGTTGATGGGTCTATTGATGACGTTTTAGATGAAATGAAGAAACATAAAATAAAAAGAATATTAATTAGTGATGATAAAAAAATTATTGGAGTTTGTTCTATTAGTGATTTACTTACTCTCGATGATTATAAAGATAAGATCTATGAAACAATAAAATGTATTTATACAATCGGTCCTAATAAACATAAGTATGAAACTCAAATTGATGAGTTTTATTTATAAAAAAGACTTAACATTATTTGTTAAGTCTTTATATTTGTATAGTTTTTAAATATTCTTTTGAATATCCTGTTGTTCTTGAAATTATGTCTAGTGGGACTCTTTCTTTAAGAAGTGAAATTGCGGTTTCATTTTTTGTCATTTCTACACCCTGTTCATAACCTTGCTCTATGCCTCGTTCTATGCCTTGTTCTATGCCTTGCTGTAGTCCTTGCTGTAGTCCTTGTTCTTTTGCTTTTCTTTTAGCTGTATTTAATATTGCCTGTTTTAATTTTTCTTCGGATTCTGGGTCCATTAAGAAATTATAAATATTTTCTTCATTATATTGTTTTATCATTTTACCAATCTCCTTTGCCATTTCATTATATTTTCCTAGTAATTCTAATTCTTCTTCATTGCAATCAAATATGATAATATGAGCATATTTGTCAATTAACTCCTTGTTATCAGTATACAATATTTTTTTATATTTAGCAACATCATATACTAAAAAATTAATATTATCTATAAATTTATTATTATGTTTTTCTCCTAGCAAACAGTGATTATCGTAGTCGTAGTTTTCTTCTATATTATTACATATATTTATTTGTGTACACCTTGGTTGTTTTTCATATGACTCTCCATGTTTTAGTGAACTTGAATATATGTTTGACATATAGGCAAAGTTTCTTTTTTTTATATTCTCGTCAAATGTATTATTTACCTCAAAGTCTATTATTTCATTTGGTGCCTTTACTAGAAAATCTACTGTTTTATTCTTTACATGTACATTTGTTGTTTCCAATTCCTGTTTCAAGAGTTCTATAACATCATTTTCATTTATTTCTTTATTATCTATTTTGTTTATTATTTTATAGTCTTCTATTTTTCTTTCAAGAAATCTTTCTAGAAACCAACTCATATATTTTTTATTTGATAATATTAATTTACTCATTTTATCGTTTGATAGTTTTTTAAATTCTGCCATTTATTTTCCTCCTATAAAAATCATACGACATATCTTTTAAAATTCCTTAAAAAAATAAAAAAAATTTCTAAAATTTAGAAATTTAATTAAATATTTTTATTAGTGTTAGTAAAAAAACATTTGGTACATATATGTGTTTTAGTGATAATTTTTCTAAAAACTCGTATGAGCCTACTACTTTATCTACAATACTTACAATCCAGCTTTCTAAATATTGTGGTAGTGTTATATATAGTGGGAACATATGACTAATTATTATATTTTGTTCTATATCATTTAATTCAAAATAAGTATTCGCTGTTTCTAACGCCTTTTTTGGATGTGTAAATACCGATTTGATTCTTTCTTTTTTATTTCTTTCTTGTGGGCTTATAAAGAAATCATGTAATAAGCCTGCTCTAGCTGCTGATATATAATCAATATGCAGGTTTTTACATATTTTATATGAATAGTATGATACTCTTTTTGAATGTTTCAATCTGCTTGTTCCGTGGTGTTCTATATTTTCTAATTTTGTAAATTCTTTATTTTGTAATATATCTTCTATTAGGATATTATAGTTTTCGTCTATCATTTTACCATCCTTGCTACTATAATAGTATAGCATGATTTTAAAAAAAAGAATAGACTATTTCAGTGATTCAAAATAATCTATTTCTAGCATACTTGTGTACTATTTTAAATATTCATTCATTTATTAGAATCGATTCTTCTATTGTATATTCTGCTTGATTTTCTTGTATTGATTCTGGTATTTTTTCATCTCGTTTTTCTACTTCAAATGGTTCTTCTGGTTTAGCATATTTCATTGAAATTCCAAGCCCTAATCCAATTATTAATACCCAAGCAATTATAAATGGCATAAGTGCTATTTTGAAGTTAAATCTTCCTATTGAACCTATATTATCTAATACCATTACAAGCATATTCATTATTAATATACTTACCATTGTTGCTTCTGGAAAAGGTGTTAAGTATCTAAAAATAACTGTTAGTATTCCTAGAAATATTCCATATAGAATTTGTCCAATTGGGGTTGTTGGACTTGTTACTGGGTCTGTTGCAATGAATACTGTTCCAAACATTAATCCACCTGTGAATATTTGGAATAATGGATACCATATTCCTAAATCATTTGATCCTCCTATTACATATGTTATTGCGAATACTGTAAGTATATATGTTACTGGTATTTTCCATTTAATTACTTTAAAGTATGTTAAGTATATAAATGCGAGTAAGCATAGAAGTACACTTGTTTCTCCTACTGCCCCTGGAACGTTTCCTATAAATATATTTAATAATCTTCCATAAGGTTTTACTAATGTTTCATATGTACCTAGTCCATCTACTAAACTTGCGTTTGTTAATGGTGTTGATGTGGTTATTGTATTTATCTCATGTGGATTTAAATATCCTCCATGATTATTTATTGTTACTGCGAATATAGTTACTACGAATAGTTTTCCTAATAATGATTGATTAAATATATTTTTTCTAAATACACCAAATATAATTTTTTCTATTATTGATGATATTAGTGCTCCTAGTATTACAATTGGTAATGGTGTATTTAGTGGGAGTATTAATCCTAAAAATAATCCTGAAAATATACTATAACTATTTTTAATTAAGTCTTTTATTTTTTTTCTTGTTATTATTCCAAATATTGTTTCAAATATGAACGTTGAAATTGTTGGAACCAATATAAATATTAATGGATATATCATTCCATATAGATTTGTATATCCTTTTTTATATGGTAATAAACCATTTTTTATGAATGCAAATAAAATAATTGGTGTTAGTGCTATTAAAAGATGGTTCATCATTTTTTGTGTTCTATTATTATCTTTTATAAATGGTCCCATATTAACATTCCTTTCTTAGTTTTTCTTTTGCTAATCTAACTTTTTCTCTTACATTTATTTTTGCTGGACAGATGTATGAGCATAGTCCACATTCTACACATCTATCTGGTTCTAATTTTTTTAGTTTTTGTGGTTTGTTTAATGCATCTTTTATTAATACTGGTGCGAGTTTAGCCGGACAATTTTCTACACATTTTCCACATCTCATACATGCTTGTTCTTTTGTGTCTTTTATATTATTTAATACTAAAATACAGTTATCATTACAGTTAATTATAACGTCATCTGTTGGGACTTCTATTCCCATCATTGGTCCACCTGTTACATATGTTACTTCTTTCTTATTTATTCCACCTACTTTTTTTATTACTTCCGATGCAGGTGTTCCTATTTTTACCATAACATTTTGTGGTCTTTTCAAATTTTCTCCTGTAAATGTTACAATTCTTTCTGTTAATGGTTTTTTATATTTTAATGCTTCATATATTGCGTATACTGTTGATACATTATTTACTATTATTCCTTTTTCCATTGGTAGTTTACTATAGTCTGTTTTCTTGATATATTTTACCAAACTTTTTTCCCATCCCATTGGATATATATTTGGAACTTCTACTACTTTTAGTTTTAAATATGTACCTATATAATTATCTATCATTTCTTTTAATTCTGTGTTTGTATTATTTATTGCAATTATTGCTTCTTCTATATTATTTATTTCTCTTATTGCGTCTATTGTTTCTAATATTTCTTCGCATTTTTCTCTAAATAATACAAAGTCAGCAGTTATATATGGTTCGCATTCTACTGCATTTATTATTAATGTATTTATTTTTTTATCTATATTATATTTTATATATGTTGGGAATCCGCTTCCACCAAGTCCAACTATTCCACAGTCTTGTATTGTTTTTAAGAATTGTTTTTTTGTATATTTAGTTATATCATTGTTTTCGTATTCTTTTTCTATAGCATCTAAAAAATCATTTTCTATTACAACACATTTTACTTTTTTTCCATTGGATGTGTATTTTTCTTCATAATCTATAACTGTTCCACTTACACTTGAGTGAATTGGAATTCTAAAGTTTCCTTTTCTTTTTCCTATAATTGTTCCTTTATATACATAGTCTCCTTTTTTTACTGATACTGTTATATTAGTGTCATTCCCACTTATCAATGGGATATAAACATATTTCATTTTATTATAAACACCGATTTTTTCTTTTATTGACATTTTTTTACGTGTAGGTATTTTTATCATATACATCCTCCTAGTATTAATTATACATTTTTTTTACGTAAATTAAAAGAGGATTTTATGTATATTTTAATTTAAAATTTTGTTTTTAAATGTATTCTAAGTCATCTTCTTTAACTGTTAAATATGTTGTCTGATCATACGAGAGAAAAATAAAGGTTCCTGATTTTTGCATAAAAAAAGTTATAGAAATTAATCTATAACTTTATGAATTTGCTTTCCATATAGCTTTTAATGTATGATTTTTATCTATGTTTATAACTGTATCAGCAGTTATTTTTTTATCACTATTTACCTTATATAGTTTAAATTTATTTATAGTATATGATGTTGGTTTTGCATTTGTATTAATATCTAAGAAGTTATAATATGTTGTTCCACTTCCATTTAACATGGTTTCAGTTACTATAAACGAACCATTTACTCTAGTTGATGAATTTGTATATGAAGATGCACTTACAGTTCTATCATTTAAATCAACTGTAGTTATTGTTGCACCCACTACAGTGACATCGAATTCTATAATATCTCCACAATTAACTGTTCTTGTTCCATTTGTTGCATACGAATTTGTTGGTGATATTCGTAATACATTTGAACTATCGTAAAAAGAGTTATAATTATATGTGCTGTAGGTTTCTGTGTAATAATCTTTAATGTTTGGTATATCTGGATACCATCCGACAAAAGTATATCCTTCTTTAGTTGGTGTTGGTAGGTCTCCATATGTTTTTCCGTATGTAACTTCTTTACTTGTTTGTGAAACACTTCCTCCATTTGTATCAAAGGTTACATCATATTTACAATTATTTAGATATTCATATTTATATTTATTATTTTCATAGTTTACTAAAATACATCCTGTTAGTTCTTCTTTTGTGCTCGGGTTTAGTATTTGGTTTGTTTTTATTAGTCCTGATTCTTTTAATTCATTTAGAGTTATTACATATAGACTATTATGTTCTGGTAATAATTCTGAATGTTGATTCATGTATAGTTTAGATGTATCAATTATTGCGTTTATTTGTTCTTGGTCTGTTACCTTTTCTGCTGTTTTTAATTGTTTAAATATCTTTGGTGTTATTAGTGATAGTATTAATATTAATATTGCTACTACCGCAAGTAATTCTACTAGTGTAAATCCTTTATTATTTTTCATAGTTTTCCTACTTTCTATATAAATATTATACAATAATTTTTTTATTTATAAAAGAAAAAATGGATGAATTATCATCCATTTTACCCGGTATATATTTTTATTTATAAGTTTTTTTACTTAATAAAGAGTTTTTTTATACAATTATTTATATTTATATTTTCATAGTAAGGAGTGAAAATTTATTTTATTCATTTAAATAATTGATTTTATCTTCATATATCACCTCCGCGTCTATTATCATTATAGATTATGATTATGAAATTAATGTGAAAAAAAAGTGAAACTTTATATTTTAGTTCCACATATATAACAAGTATTTGATTTTGATTTATTTTTTGTACCACAGTTTGGACATATTTTTGGATTTTCTATTTCTTTTTCTTTTTTATTTTTCTTATTATCTATTATTTCATTATTATTTTCTATATTTATATTAACTTTTGCGTTTAAATTATTTCTTGATGCTTTATACACTGTATTTGATTTTATACTTTTTTTAGGATGCCATACATATTCATCTTTTTTTTCTTCTTCATCTGGAAGGTCAATATCATATATATTTTTTTGATCTTCAAAGTAGTTTTCTATCTTTTCTTTTCTTTCTTGTTGTTTTAATTCTACTCCTAGGAATATATTAAATACAAATGGGAATAATGTTAGTTGCATTATATACGAATTATCTAAGTTATTATTTTTAATTATTCTTTTATATATCACATAATTTGTATATAGTCCTAAAAATGGAATAAATATTAATATTAAATGATATAGCGGTAAATTGTATTGTCTTATCAATATTATTTTATTATAAAAAGGTACTATTCCTTTTTTTAAATCAAACCCTAGTTTTTTAAATATTAGTCCCATTCCATATGATGTTGGTATTTCTAGTATTATAAATAGTAATAATATAATTAACAATGTTTTCATTTAATCACCTGCTTATAGTATATCATATTTTGTTTTATGTTTCTAGAAAAATGGATTGTTTTTTATTTCAATTTCTAGTGTTGTATCATTCCCATGCCCTGGATATAGTTTTGTATTTATAGGATATGTTTTAAGTTTTTCGATACTTTTTTTCATTTCTTTGTAGTTTCCTGTATCAAGGTCTGTTCTCCCTATAGAGTTTTCAAACACAAAGTCTCCTACAAACATCATATTTTCTTCTTTAAAATAAAAGCTTATTGAGTCACTTGTATGACCTGGTGTTTTAATTATTTCAAATTTAAATTTTCCTATTTCGTATTCTTTTGCTTCTGAAGTATTATCTATTATTATATTTTTAAAATTATGTAGTGCGCCTACATGATCAAAATGATGATGTGTTATTAGGATAGCTTGTAGATTTAGATTTTTTAATTCTTTTTTTATTCTATTATATTCATCACCTGGGTCTACTATAAGTGCTTCATTATCTTTTATTAAAATATAACAGTTAGTTTCTAGATATCTTACTTTTATTGTTTTTACTATCATTTGTCTAGTTTCCTTAAAAAGTCTATTTTTTCTTGTAAGTTAGGTTGTTTTAATTGTTGGTTTTGGCTTATTTCTTCTTTATTTTGAAATTTTAATTTTGTCATATTTTCTTTTATATTTTCTAATTTTTGTTTTTCATCAAATTGAATTTTATTTCCAACTATATGTGTATTTGTATTTTTATTTGCGAATGGATTTTTACTAAATGGATTCATTTTTTCCCTCCTCAATTATTTTTTTTACAGGTCCATAGGTTTTTCTATATCCTTCTATTAAACCATATTGGTTTATTGCTTCTAAGTGTTTTTTTGTTGGGTATCCTTTATGTGATTTAAATCCATATTGTGGATAAATTTTATCTAGTTCATACATCATTTCATCACGTGTAACTTTTGCGATTACGCTGGCAGCAGCGATTGTTATACTTTTTGCGTCTCCCTTTATTATTGATGTTGTTGGAATATTTAGTTCCAATGGCATTGCGTCTATTAATACGTGTTCTAGTTTTATTTTTTTATTTACTTTATCAATTGCTTGTTTCATAGCTAGTTTTGTTGCCTCATATATATTTACTTCATCTATAATTTCTGGTCCTATTATTCCTACTTCGCATGCGATTGCGTGTTCTTTTATATATTTATAGTATTCATTTCTTTTCTTTTCACTTAATTGTTTTGAGTCATTCAATCCAACTAGTACAAAGTCTTTTGGTAAAACTACACAGGCTGTTACTACTGGTCCAATTAGTGGTCCCCTTCCTACTTCGTCTACTCCTCCTATATAGTTTAAACCTTTTTCATATAGTTCTTTTTCATATTTATATAAATCATATTTCTCCATCTTTATTACCTACTTCTTGATAGTTTAATATTGTATATAGAGCACATTCTATAAATCCTATTGAAGTCATTATTATGCTTGATTTTTTTAGGGTTTTAATCATATTTGGTAAATAATTATTTACTGCATATATAACTCTTCTATCTATTCCTGTTGAGTTTATTTTTCTTGTAAGTGTTAGTTCTAGTATTAGGAATAATACTCCTGTTATTATTGTTGGTAATCCTGCAAATATTAATCCTGTTTTTGATTTGTTTATTAATATTATCGTCGCTGATATGAATATTGTTATTAGTAATATATATGTTGTAGTTTTATTTGACATTAATTTTTCTATTATATTCATATTTTCTATTTTACTTGTTTCTTCTATACCATTTTCCACTTCTTTTGTTATTTCATCTACGATATTTAATATTTCTATTTTATCTGTTTCTGTTATTTCATTTAATTCTTCTAGTTGTTCTACTTTATTATTTATATATAGTTTTAATTCTTCATTACTTATATAATTTACTTTTTCCCCATATATAGTTTTTAGGTATATACTTTTCGCATTTTCTTTTACATATCTATTTAATTCGTCACTATTTATTATTTCATTTAATACTTCTCTATTTAGTTTTTCTTCTAATTTATCATAGCTATTTAATTCTTTTATTTCGTCTTCTAAATTTACATTGTCTATTATTTTTATAACGTCTTCTTTTCTTATTCCTTTACTTACATTATATTGTATTAATAATAGTGTTTCAGATACAAATAGTATTACACATAGTATAAAGCTTATAACATATTTAAAAATCTTATCTTCCATATTACCACCATTTTAATTTTATCAAATTTTATAGTTTTTTTCAATTTTATAATATTATATTATTTGTTAATAAATTCATTCTATCATTTGCTTTTTGTAGTGTATAGTGTTTTACTTCTAATCCTAATTCTAGTCTTTCTTGTTCTGATGTTTTTTTACTTAATTCATTCATTGCTTCTTTATATGTAGAGGTGTTGTATGGCAAGTATATTCTAGGCAAATGTAAATTTTGTTTTATTAGTCTTAGTATTTGTATATATGGTGTCATATTTATATTTAATGTTTCACTGTATTCATCATATTTATCTGTTTTTAGTAATAATTCATTAAAGTGTATTTCATCATATATTTTTATATATTTACTTTTTATTGGTTCTATTATGTTTCTTATTCCTTTTAATGATTCTATTTCTGCTTTTCTTTCAATAGGATTTATTTCACTATATGGTATTATCATATTATTTATTTTGAATGTTCTTTCTTCAATTATTTCTTCTCTAGATTTTGTTTTTAATTCGTTTAAATAGTCTTTTCTACTAATATTTAATATTGATCTTATTATTTCTGTTTCAGGGTCCATATTATTTGTATCAAATACATTATACATTTGTTTTGAGTGGTGAATTTCGTGTAAAAGCATTCTATACGCAGTTAGAATTTCAATTAGTTTTAATTCTTCTTTTGTTATTCCATAACTATTGTTAATTCGATTTGCATATATTATGGCATGGTTTAGCATTTTTCCATAGTTTACTTCTATATGTTTTGTTGATAGAAAAAATGCTGCTGCAGTTGGACATTTATCATTTTCAATTATTTCTGTTATTTGATTTTCATTCTTTTCTTTCTTTATTTTTTCTTTTATTTCTTTCAATGTATTTATAGTGAATTCTTTTTTCATTAAGTTCATTATAAAATCTAATTCTTCTTGCATATTATTTACCTTTCTAAAAAAATAAAAACCCCTTATAAAGGGGATTAATTTTATCATGGCGGAGTTGGAGGGAAATAAAAAATATGTTTCCGCCATTAAAATATCCCTGTATTTTCTTCATTTCATGCATTGTTATTATATCACATTTTAATACATTTTTAATTTTTTATTAGATATTTATTAGATTAAATTTTCAAAAAGTATTGACATTACCTAGGTTATGTGATATAATATATATAGAAAGTGAGGTGAGGAAATGACAATTTCAATGAAAGTTATCACAATTAAGATAACAAAAAAAGGAATATCAATAAAGTTCGAGCTCGACATTCCTTTCACAGGCAAGAGTGGTAAATAAACCACTCCCCTGTTAATAATATTAACATATTATAATGAAATTGTCAAATTTGTATGGAAAAATTTAATCAGACAAAATATATTATAGACTATAGAAAAAAGCATAAAGCGCAGTTTAATGTAGATCTAAATATTGACGAAAAAGAAGAATTAGATTTATTACTTAAAGAACATGGACTAACAAAAGCCCAATTTTTAAGAAACGCAATTAATAATTTAAAACAACAAAAAAAGAACTAGCCGAAGCTAGTCTTTTTACTTTATTACTGCACCTGTGTCTGGTGCTACATATATTTGTACTGTTCCATAATCTCTTGTTTTAATTACAACAACTGAATCATTAACATATCTTATAATATCATATGTTAACCCTCCAAATTTGCTAGGTCTTAAGAATCCACATTCGTTTCCTATATATGGAGCCTTATCAAGCGGATATACTCTCCACGAATTAGCGGATGCTGGTAGATAAAGTTTTTTTGTTGATGTTGCACTTGATTGTGTTGGCTTCACTGATTCAGATGATTTTATTACCGCACCTGTGTCTGGTGCTACATATATTTGTACTGTTCCATAATCTCTTGTCTTAATAACAGCTACATAATCATTTACCATTCTTATAATATCATAAGTAAGTCCTCCGAATTTACTTGGTCTTAAGAATCCACATTCATTACCTACATATGGAGCTTTATCTAAAGGATATACTCTCCATGAATTAGCAGAAGCTGGTAGATATATTTTCTTTGTAGATGATGTACTAGGTTGTGATGATGGAGCTGATTGTGCTGGTGTTGGGGTATTATTAAGCTTATCCTGGATCATTTTAATAAATCTATCCCAACCCATATCTAATGTTCTATGAGGGCAATATTTATTCATGTAGTCTTGGTGTTTAGTAACTCTATCTATTCCCCAACCATATCTATTAAGAATATCAACAATTAATTCAACAGCATTTTGTTCGGCTTTGATAAATCTATCTCCACCTGATTTAGAATAACATATTTCAATCGCTATACCTTCACGGTTTCCTTTACCGTTTCCATCTCCAGCATGCCAACCGTTTCTGTTTTCTTCTATACCTTGTACGACTCTATAATCATCTACTGCATAGTGAAATGATACTTCATTACTATTACCTAACATATATGATATTTCGGCCATAGCAGAGGCGTCATTTGCTGTATTATGTACTACTATTCTTGATGGAGTCATCGAATAAGGACATTTTAACCATACTTGATAATCTGGACATTTAACTTTTGTTAATTGCATTCTAGATCACTTCCTTTACCATCGCTGTCTTCATCATTGAATTCATTTTCTTCAAGATTCTTTTTGTATAATTCTTCATCGAATTCTACTTCTTCAACTTTAAACATAATTACACCTCTTTCTTATTGTCTAATTCTGTTGTCATGTTATTAAGTGTCTTTTCTAATACTTCTTTTAATTTTGCTGGTATAGGTAATCCACATAGTACCATGTTTTTTAATATGCTTGTTGCTTCATATAGAATAAACATTATTCCAAACAATTCATTTAAACCACAGTTATTCAAATGTAGAAAACTAGCAATTTCTTCTGGAACAAAGAATAAAAGATTAATTTTTAACATGTAATCTAAAAATATAAAAGAGATTGCACATGCAATCATTGCACCTTTTCTTAATAATCCATTTATGCCTACTGTGCTGTTCCATTTATGCTCTTTTAATGCTCTAATTGAGCCTAAAATTGTGTCTAATACTATTAGTAACAAGATTATTTTAAGTATATATTTCGAATTTAATAAATTTATTATTTTATCTAACATTTTAATTCCTTCTTTCTACATATTATATTTTCATTAATACTACTTTGTAGTCACAACTTGCTGTTGTTGATGCATCAAATGCCAATCGTATTGCGACTTTATCTCCTAGTGATATAAGAGGTTGTTGACTTATTGAACCATTATATCCACTACTATAATTTGCACCACCCATATTATTAAGCATTTGAGAAATAACCACGCAATTATCTTTTGTAAATCCTGTTGGATAGTCTACCTGTTCCTGTGCTGTATAAGCATTACTTACTGATATAGTTCCAGTTAATACTGCAAACTTAGAATTTACAGCATGAACACTTGGTACATTTTCAGTGCTGTCACTATCTAAAGAATTCTCTACATCAGGAATAATTTTTTTTCTTTCTGTATATTCTGTTACTACATTGCCTGGTTCTAATTGCATATTTTCAAATACAGATGTTTTATTTGTGCTTGATTCTACAGTATCATTACTATATACTCTTACAAGAGTGCATAAACTTGATAATTCGAATGTTTGATGTACATTTTGTATATTATGTTCAAGAAGCACTTCTGTAATTAAATTATCATTATTATCATAAAATTTCATTATAGAACTAACTGCATCATCGCCAGTTATATATCCGCTTATTGTATATACACCGGCTGGTAAATTAGTTTGAAATGCAGTACTTTTTGTTACTCTTATCTCATTTTCAAGAGGCCAAAGATTCTTGCATTCTATCTTTCCAACAAATATTTTATTTATTGATGATAAACCATTTATCTTATTAGAAATAGACTGTATATTATTTCTATTTTCTTGTATATCTTGGGTATTTTGTTCTATATCTTGTGAATTATCAAATATTCCTTTATCCATTATATTTAAACTTGTAGGATTTATTGGCGTGGATCCTGAATATTGTGGTTGTACCGTCATATGTTTTGTTCCATTTATTTCAACATAACCATCTGCAACCTTAGTTCCAGATTGCCAATTAACTCTTTGATATGCCATTATTTATCACTCTCCAATCTTTTAATTCTTTCTTGAAGTTGTTTTATTTGTTCTTGTTGTTCTTGTATTGCCTTACAGCATACAGATATATAAGAATATAATTCAACACTATCATTTTCTTTTGATGTAACTTCTTTTGAATAATTAAATTTATCTCCAATTACAAATCCTATGTGTTTTTTATCTGTATCATTTTCTTCTTTCATATGATACTTATATATATCTATATTTTTTATAATATCTAGGGCATTATCTAATTTTTCGAAATCCTTTTTGTATTCTTCTTTTGATGTTTGAGTTAAAGACACACATGATATTGCTCCAGTTTTAAAATCAGTACTTATTTTTACTGTACCATTAGACCAGGCTTTAAAATCACAATATTGATATTCGTCTGAATCAAGATTTACATATGCTGAATTATCATTTTGAATACTTATGAAGGGAAAACCACTTGGCTTACAAAGAGTGAAGTCTCCTTTTATTTGTAATGATGGAAGTAAAGCAGAACCTGTGCCTATTTTTACTTTTTCTTCCCCATCATATATCATTAGTATAAACTTATCAAAACTACTACTATCGATTTGAAAACTAGCCGCTTTACTATAATATATATTTCGATTTATTCTCATGGCATCAATTATATTGACTACACCATCATTGTTAACATCATATTTTATAAATTCTTCTGGGGTTAATGTGCCTGTACCTATAATATAATTTCGGACTTTATTATAATCTTGAACAGTAAATTTTTGTTCTTCTGGCTCATATTCAATATAAAATTTGTTATTGTCAATATCAAATCCAGAAATTTTTCCAGCTGTTGCTCTTATTTTACCTTCTTCATTTACACCAAAATTTTCACTTTCTATGGTCATTTCATCTACTGTAAGGTTAAATTCTTTGCCTTTCATGTTGATTTTATCAGCTTCTATCTGTACTTCACTTGTATCATCATTTATCTTTGCTACTATACTTGCGTGTGTAAATTCTTCACCATCTAACTTTTTTGATAGTTTAAGATTAAATTCTTGAGCTGTTAATACTAATGCTGAATTGAATTCTTCTGTCTTAGCAAAATGTTTATTCATTTCAACATTTGTTAAGTATTCTATTTTCATATTAAGATAGTCAAAGTCTTGTAAATATACATAGTTAGTACCTTCAAATAAAGTTATTTCTGGTATTTCTAATGTTTGTATATATTCTTCTTGCAATTTAGTAATAATATCAAATCTATCTATATTACATCTTCTTTTAATAATACCTTCTAATTGATTAACATCATTTAATGTAATTATTAATTCGTCATACACATCATCATAAGAACATAATCTATTACCAATGTTTATTTCATAAGTTTTTAATTCATTAGATGGATTAGTTTTTGGTTGTTTATCTATACATAATGTTAATATCATAAAATCACAATCCTTCCAAATATAGATCATCTGATGGATATAAATCATCTGATGGATATAAATAATTTATTATTTCTGTATGTCCTTTTACAGAAAATGATATAGGCTTATATTCTAAGCTATCATCTAATCCGAGTTGATCTGTTCCTTCTGCTGATTTTAAAAAGTTAAGCTTATCTGTAACTTCAAAATGTATTCCATCTTTATCAATACTTCCTATAACATTGCCATTTTCGTCATATACTTCTAATATACCGTTAGTATCATTAGCACCACCTAGTTTTAATACTCCACCTCTGATTAATGAAGCAGTAAGGTTTATAACATTGATTTGTTGCATGTCTAATGTTCCATCTATTAACCAAGCAGAATTAAAAGGTCCATTTATACCATGTTCTGAGAATCCTATACCACCTGAAGATATTTTTATTACATGTGTAGCTTCTTCTTTAGGAAGTGAATCAACTACTAAGATCTTGTCTCCATCATAAATAACATAACTATTACCTAGAACTGCATTAATCTGAGCAGTAGCTCGAGCAAGTTCATTTTCTAGGATTATTTTATTTTCTTTTACTAATGATTCAGATTGTTTAGTTGCTTGTGATACTATTTCTTGAGTTAGATTTTTAAGTTCTTTTTTGAAATTACCAAATTCTATCTTTTTATATTTACCACTTATAGCATCCCATACAATAGATATAACTTGTGTTGTTATATTTACTTTACATTTAGAATGTTTTACATAAATTGTGTCTCCTATATCAGATATATTGTCTATTTTTGCACTTACAGAATAATTGATTTTAGGCACTTTATTTTCTTGTAAATATGCATTAGCAGTTTGTAGTAACCATAACTTTGTAGCATTTAAAAAAGCCTCATATGTTTCAAAATCATCTGCGTTATATATATTTTCAAATTTAACAATTTTTGTATATGGTATATCGTATAATTGTTCATTCAATTCAACATACACATCATCAAGTAAAATGGCGTTTTCTCCATCAGTTGTATATGGTAGTATTTTTGTGCATACATTATCCCAATTTTCTGATGTAGATATATCACTTATATTTTTATTGTTTGCTAGAACAACTCCTCTGTCTTCACCGATATTTTGTTTTATTCCAAATGTGAAATTATCTCTATATAAATGTCCTCCATACTTATCAGAATCTATTAAAGACACAAATACATCATATAAAGTCTTTCTTACCATTCTCGTTGTTAAAACAGTTGATATATCACTTATAGTTGTAAAAGGTGTTTCTATATCAGTATTACTATTGTAGTAATCAAGTGCTGCATTACAATTCTTATTTACAGCCGATTTATCAGTTATAATATAATTTTTACTATCATAGGTTAAATGCCAGGCTTTAGATATTATTCTTTTATTTTTTATTTCTGGATTATCACATCTAAAACCTTGCACTCCCCACGGTGTTGATACTCTTATGATCATTCCTTTTTGATAATAATCAATATTTTCAAGTATATCCTCTAATTCAATATAATAATCTCCATTATCTGCTTTAGTTATTTCAGCAAATAATGGATGTAAGATTTTTATACCATTGTTATTAAATACTTTTTCATTACTATCATAAACTCTTATCATATAACACCAAAAAGAGGATTATTAGTCCTCTACCTTTCTTAAATTATATTTATAATCAGATATATCAATAATTTCTTTTGAACAGTATTCTACTTCAAATACACCATATACTTCAGTACCAATAGTAATGATATTTTTACCTTCTATTAAATTTATATTTGGTAATTCTATATCTTCTTCTGTTGGGGTTGCTAATACATAATCTACGGTTACTGGGTTTGATGATAACCATTCTTTAAAATCTTCTAATGTTGTAAAATTACTTGATTGTATTCTTATTTTATGATTATTTACTCTATGTAAAGCAATATTATCTTTTAACCAAGATTTATTCCATCTAGCAGTAGTACCAAAATAATTAGCAAATAAAGATATATTATTATATTGAGTAAAAATCTTTATTAAGTTATTAGAACAGTCAAATTGAGATATATTGTTATATATATCGGCTAATACCCAATTTTCACTACCATCAAATACTACTTCACCTAATTGTCTAACAATTTTACCATTTATAAAATCAATATAATCACTATATTCATCTATTTTTCTTAATGGTTCGTCTAGGTATATATTTGTTGTTTCGTTGTAGTATGAGATGTATTTAGATGGTGCGGTTGAGCCTTCTACTATTTGAATGCTATTTGAAATTTCATTTACTGATGGAGTAGTACTTGCCACACCTACAAATACGCATAAATATTTAGCAGTGTTGGGTGTATTAATTGTGTATTTTACGGAATTGTCTGCACCTGCTGAAGTCCCAATATAATTTAATATTTGTATTCCTGCTGTTGGAATATCATCACATGTAAAAACACAAAATCTATTGTTTGTTCCAGTGTTTGATTTTATTATTGTGTAAGTAGTATTTGATTTACATTTAATATAATATGTATTTGCTCCTGCAGAGTTTTTTATAACTGTCCCATCGGTATACAAATGAACTAAATTAGCATTATCCTTATCAAATAAATTATCACTTCTAACATTAACTGGTATTTTATAGCCGTTATAATATGTTTCGTACTCAGTAGCTATCGGGTTTTCTTCAATTTGGATAGAACCTAATATGGTGTCTATTTCATCTTGACTCATACCTGATATCTGGGAAAAATAAAATAGTAAGTATTTTGCATTAGCATTGGTTACATATCCGTCTAATTTAGTAGTATTATATTCAGAACTATATTTATAATAGAAATTTTCAACTGTCATATTGGCTATTGGTATAGTTTGCGTTGTTCCTATTCTGAATCTTCCTTTATTGTCTCTTATTTGCATTCTCTGAAATGAATATTGTGTGTTTGGTTTGCATTTTATGTATGCAATTAGGTCACCATCACCCGATATTATTTTTCCTGTACTACCTTGAATATAACCGTTTATTATATTGGCATTGTTCTTATCAAACAAATTCTTTGTCCTATCTCCACAACTTATTATTTCTTGTGGATAATCTGGATTAGGACTTGGTTGCCCACCTGTGTATGGTTCAAATTCTGTTGCAGTTGAGCCTTCTTCTATTTGAACATAATAAGTTTCGTCTATGATTGTATTTGCTGGCGCATTTATCAATAATACAATTTTCTTTATATCACGAGTTAAAGTTCTGGTTTTAGTAGTTTTATTATCAATATTATAATACTCACTATCGTTATAATATAGTCTTGCATATATTTGATATTGCGAATTGCTACTAATTGTTAAGGTTGTACCAACCGGTATATTAACATTAAATTCGTTTACCCAGGGCCAACCTTGTAGCGTCGTTCCTACGGTTGTCATTAAGCCTGTTTTTTTATCATAGGTTGTTTGTGTTCCTTTACCAGTATTCGTTGTGCCGAAACCTAACAAATTTTTCCCACTTGTACTATTCTGATATGTATTACCATATATTTTATAATCTTTTAAATTTTTATTAAGTGCATCTTCAATAGTTACATTACCATTACCACTTATACTTTTAAACTTATTACTTCTTATTTTAGGACTGATATTATATTTTAAATTATTGCTTTGTTTTAGTTTACAACTAAAATTATTTATACTTCTTAAAATTGCTTTCATAATTAAGCCTCATTGTTAGTGAAAGTAACTTCTTCACTGATTTCTAGAATACCTACTAAGATTGTCTTTTTTACAGAATTTTTAATTATTTCTATATCATAAGCATATCTACCATAGTCTAGCTCATCAGTATCTGATGGATCTATAATGATATTGTAAATATTATCTGTTAAAGAGATACCATCATTTAATTTTTTTTGAAATAATACTTCATCTGTGTTAGTGTCATTTTTAACTGTAAAATAAATACTATCTACTGTTGTAGGTGTATTATTATCAGTTATTTCAAGTTCTAATGCTTGTGTATCTCCTCTAACCATACTTAATATATTTTTCATTTACATTCTCCTTTCTTATAACCATCTACTATTTGCAATAACTTCTATTTTTGTAATAGTACCAGTCCATGTAATAATATTTTTACCTCTTTTTAATAGTGGAAATTCACCATTCATATTTCTATTTTTTAATATATTTCCTAAATAAGCATCTTGCTTATCACTATCAATAATTACTTCTGATTCATTATTTGGAAATGTATAACTAAAAATAGCGACATTATCCATCTTAAATTCGATTGTGCCACTACCCTCTAATTTAATTATTGGTTTTGAATCTAAAAATCCGTTATTTATAACTGTTATACTTTCTGATGGATTATTAAATACTTGTTTATGTTCTTGATAAAGATATTTAAATGGTTGTGTTCTTATTTTAACAGTTGCTTCTTTAAATCTTACCAATCTTTCATAATTAATTTGATTTATTATTTTTACTTTATAGTATTTATCTGGTTCATTGCTGAAGACAATTGAACCTTCACCATTAAAATAATCAATAACCTCATCTATATCATAGTTTCTTGTAAGACCTATTTTAAGAGTTTTATCATAACTTTCATATCCTAAGTCTTCCATATAGGATCCATCTACACCATCTATAACTGTTTCAGATACTCTCATTTTAGGTTTAGTAATAGAAGGAAGTTCTTGTATGATTAAGCCTCTAATTGTTCTACTATCTATTCCTTTAAATATTACATAATTATTCATTAATAAACCACTCTTTCTACTACATCAGATACAAAACTTCCCATTTCTCTACCATTCATAACAACCTTTGTGTCCTTTAAAGCCTCTTTGAATGCGTTTACTAAAGTATTATAATTTAATGAATTTGTTCCGTTAGAATTTAAATTAACACTTGTATCAAAGTCTGTTGGTATCATATTACTCATATTTTCTGCAACACTTGACATAGTATCTCCAAATCCCTCTTCAATACCTAATGCTAAATTTGTACCAATTTGTTCCTTAAAAACTCTGGATGGAGAATGAATCCCAAATACAGATTTAAATTTATTTACAATTCCACTTCCGAAGCTACTTACAGCATTTTTTAAACTCTCCCATTTTTCCTTAATACCTTCCCATAAACCGCTAATAAGATTCCTACCAACATCTTTTATTGATGATAAACCATTTAATAATCCTGAAACTAATGAACCTATAATTTCAGGAGTTTTTGCTATTAATTGAGGTATAGCCATTATTAATCCTTTTCCTAGTTCTACAATTATTCTGATACCCATTTCAATTATTTTAGGTAAATTACCTATTATAGCTGTTACTAATTTATCTATAATAATAGGAATTTTATCTATCAACACTGGTATTGCATTTATTAATCCTTCTGCAAGGCCTATTATCAATTCAATTCCAGCATCTATAATTAAGTCGACATTATCAATTAATGTAGTAACCATTAGCAATAATGCATCCATTATAGTAGGAATTAATGTTGGTAGACTTTGTGCAATTCCCTGGACTAAAGATACTAATACTTTTACTCCTGCTTCTAATATCATTGGTAAATTTTCTACTAAAGAAGATACAACTTGCATTAGAACTTTAATAACAACAGGAAGTATTGCACCTAAATTACTTGTAATACCATTTAATAATTGGGTTATAACTTGTAAACCTGCTGATGTTATTACAGGTAAATTATCAACAAGGGCTTGTCCTAATGTTTGAATTAAAGTACCTGCTAATTCCATTAATTGTGGTATTTGTTCACTTATATTCTCTACTAATGCATTTACACTATCTGAAATCATTCCCATTGCATCTGAAATTCCTCCGGAATCACCATCAACAACGCTACCTATAAGTGCATTAATACCTACCATCAAACTATTTATATTTCTTGTTGCTACTGATACTGCTGGTGCAAAGGCACTTGCTAAAATATTACCTGTTGACTTTGTAGTAGACTTGAATATTTGAAATTGATCATCCAATTCACCGAGAGATTTAAGAGCTTCTTCATCTAAAACTGCGCCCATTTCATGTGCTGCATCTGTTAATTCAGTTAATCCTTCAGAGCCTAGCTTTATTAATGGATTCAATTCTTGAGCCGATTTTCCAAACAATTGCATTGATAATGCATCTCTTTCGGTTTCATTTGACATTTCTCCTAATTTTCCAATTGTCTCATTGAATATTTCTTGATTGTTTCTTAATGAACCATCAGCATTTCTTATAGAAACACCTAATGCTTTATACTTTTCTTCATTAGATTCCAATGACTTTGTCATTTTAGCCATTGATTTTGTTATGGTTTCTAATGGAACATCTGTTAATTCTGCTACTGCTTGATATTCTTGTAATTGATCTGTTGCAATACCAGTTTGAGCGGATAAAGTCATAATGTTATCAGCATAACTTGCTCCATCTACTAAAGCGCTACTCATTGCATTGCCAATTGATTTGATTCCATTTGCTATAGCAGTTAATCCACCTTTAATTGCATCACTTATTAAATTTGCTTTTATTAGATCACCAAGTTTTAAAGTATTTTCTCCTACTTCCTTTAAATTATCAGAACTATTTCCTAATTCTCTATTCATTTTATTTAATTCTGATTGAGCATCATTTAATTGTGTCTGCCATTTCTTTGTAGTGGTGCTGTTTTCACCTGTTTCTTTCTTTGCGGATTCCAAAGCTTCCTTTAGAATTTTTACTTTCTCTTGTTGTTCGCTAATTTTTTTTGTTAAAACTTCATTAGTTTCTTTTAATTTTTTTGATGAATTATCATTTTTATCATATTGACTTGTGACTACTTTCATCTCACTGCCTAGTACTCTTAAATTATCACATATACTAGAAAGGGCCTTTTTATACTCGCTTTCTTGCTGAAGTTTAATAGTTCCTCCAAAACTACTGGCCATACTATCCCTCCTTTCTAATCTGGTAAAAATTCACCTTCATGGTTTGCTAATTCTTCTAATTCTCTATAAGTCCTACCACTTAATTGAAAATCATAGTTATTTCTATAATGCCTGAATTGCTTACAGAATTTTTTTAAGGTCATTCTTCCTACTTCTTTTTGTGAATAACCTAATAAAGTGTGTCCTACAAATAAAATCCACGAGAAATTTATTTTTCCATCATCTTCCTCGTGGACTACACGTTTTTTTGTTCTTCTTCTTTGTCTTCAGTTGATGATATTGATAAATTTTTGATTGCAGATAATACATTCGTAATTCCAGCATCTGTAATAATTCTTCCTACTTGTTTTAAACTTACAAATTCTTGTTTAATATCTGAACTTTCATTTTGTATATCTATTGCTTCATTAATCATTTCACGCAAGCCTACTTTTAAATCTGATACTTTGGGTTCTCCAGTATTACTTTTTTCTACTATATCTGCCCAATCGCCAACAGTGCCGTAAGCATTTTGAATTTCTTCCATTACATTTAAATTGAAACAAATTGGATATTTCTTATTTCCTGCATCTATATAAGCTAATTTTTCTTTCATAAATACCTCCATATAAAAAAATAAGACTAGACATAAAATCTAGCCTTATTCTGTCTTATCATTATTTTTTGATGTTTTATTTTTAACGGCTTCAAAGAAAACCTTATTTTTTTCGTACATTTCTTTTGGAATGTCATAGTTTTTGCCTTCAACAAAAACTTTTTCTCTATTTAATTGACATGTACTTATACATTTAACTTCCATTTCTACCTCCTAATTTGCTGAAGGTGTTAGTAGTGTATCTAAATAAGTTTCAGCAGCTGCTTCAGTATCAAAAGTCTTATGTTTTTCCCAATCACCAATAGCAAATCCATTCATTGCTGTTTCTAATGCAAATACTTTAGCTTCAATTGTAGTTGTTCCAAACTCAATATTTTCTCCTTTTGTTTTTGCGTCAGTTGTTATGTTTGTACATTTACATCTTGGGAAAAATTCAACCTTATATTTTTTTGAACCATTGATCATTTTAGTAACAATGTGTCCATATCCAAATTCTGGAGCGTTATCATTTATATTTTTTGTAACTTCTCCTGCATTTGTTTGACCTGAAGTAATTGTATTACCCATTAATTTAGCTTCTTTTGTATCATCATCATTGGCTACAGTGATTGTCAAAGTTCCACTTTTAAAACTGTAATCAGATTCTGCTAATGCATCATCAGCATATAATTCAGCACTGTTATATTCAGCTGAAAACTTTTCGTCAATTACCTTTTCTAATTTAGGTACTGTAGAATTTGTTAATGCACTATACTTATTGGTTTCTTGATCAATAGTATTGTACTTACCTTTTTTAAATCCAATTCTGGCCATCTGTAATCATCCTTTCTTTTTGCCATGTAGTGACCTTATGAAAAAAACGAGTATCTTTTTCATAGATATCCTCGCTATCCTCATCCCAAGTCCAATCGGCATTATATAATTTTTTCTTTACTTCTTTTAAAATATCTAAATAATTGCCTTTAGTATAAATATGTATGTCGTAAGTACTTACAGTTGCTAATACCTCATCATCACCAAAAAAAACAGGTTCTTCGCCTAATGAATTATAAACAATATAAGTTTCTTCTGTTCCTTCATAGTCTAAAAATTCAAATGGAATCTTTTTATTATTTACTGTAAAATCAGCAAATAATGTTTCTAATTCTTGATTCTTCATTAGTCTTTTGGTAAATACCTTTCTTGAACTTTTAACATTTCTTGTTCGATATCTTTCTTTTTAAATGACTTTCTAAAAAATGGTTTAGGAGCCTCACCTCTAGATGTTCCTCTTTCTCTAGCGTTTGCTACAAGTGCAGCTGGAACTTCTTGTCCATTTTCATTTGTAAAATATCCATAAAAACCAACTTTAGTATTAATACCATCATCACTTGGAGTTTTATATGTCCTAGTGATTTTTAAACATTTTTCCAAGTTATCTGTTTTTTTGAAGGACCTTTTCATATTAGCAACAACATTCTTTCGAACGACTTCAGCTCCTGCTCTTGTCATTTCACTACACATTTGCTCACTGTTCATCGCTAATTCTTCTAATTCTTTTATTAGTTCTGATGGTATTTCTGCTACAAATTTAGCCATTTATTTAGTAACCTCTTTAGCTTGAATTTCTAGTTCTACGTTTGCTTCATCTATATTGTTTAAATATTCAATTGTATATGTCTTACTATTATATTTGATAAACATATCTCTTGTAATTTTTGTTATTGGATATCTGATTGTAAAATTGGTATAAGCTTTTTCAAAATCACTATCGTTCATTATCAAAGTCATACCTCTTGTTGTTTTTATATTAGCATAAGTAGTTAAGACAATGACTTCTTGTGCTTGCTTAAATCCATCATTGTCTTTTTGAACTACTTTTTTATAAATACTTATTTTCTTATTATATTTACCTGCATTTATCATAAAAGATTTATCCTATGTCTACCTAATATAGTATCAATTACTTTATTAGTATTTGATTTATCAACATAAAGTGTTCTATTATCATACATATCCTGGCATAACACATAGATTGCTATAATAAAATCTTCATGTTTATCTAAATCTTCAAGACCTGTTTCATCTTTTATATACTTTTTGGCAACTTTTAGATAAGTATCAATTGTTTTTTTTATGCTATCATCTAATTCTGCTATTCTTAAATAATCTGCAATATCTTCTATTTTAATATCGCTTACTTTATTAATCATATTCTACCTCCTTCGAGGAATAAAGCCTAAACAACATGATTATTTTATTCAGATTAATTTTCTTCTGATCCTTCAGGTTCATCATCATTGTTTTGATTTGAACCTTCATCATTGTCTTGAGCTAAATCTGATTCAGAAGAATTAATTTGTGCTTGTAATTGTTCAATTATTTCTTCTTTTTCAGTTATAGTTGATTGCAATTCTTCTATTGTTTTATTAGCTTCAGCTAATTCATTTTGCAATTGTTTTGTATTAGAAACAACATATTTCTTTATTAATTTTGCTTTTAGCAAGTCTTTTGCTAAAGCTTCATCTGTTATTTCTCGTACTTCACCAACTGCCATAGAAATGATACCGCTGAAACTTTGATTTGCTTCGTACATATTAACCTCCTATTATGCTGCTGGTGTAGTTGCTACTGCAATCTTTTGAGTATTTTCAATTTTTGAATCTAATTCAGCATATCCACATACCCCAATTGCGTGTTGTGTAGCATATTTTTCTAACAAAACATTAACCTCAAAATCTTCTGATATTTTAAATGCTAATCCGCTTGCATCTCCGTAGAATATTACATTAGTGTCAACTTGTCCAAGATTTTCAATGTTTTCTGATGAGAATACAGGTTTTCCAAGTAATTCATAATCCCAGTCTTTATTAAATACTTGGTTTAGTAAATAATTTCCTTGACCATCTCTTAATTTTCTTATTGCTTTTCTTGTTGCTCTACTCATATACCATGCAGATGATGGTTGATATACATCTGGTACAGTTTCTTGAATATCTATTAGTTCGTCAGAAGTGATAGCACTCTTGCTTGCTAATACTACTTTCATAGCTGTAGTATCATATGAACCACTAATTCCTGCTATTTTGTTAGCTGTACCGTAGAATCCTTCCCTTTCTACAAATGATTTATATTTTAAAGCTAATCTGTCAATAGCAAATTGTACTAATTCAAAATCAGTATTTTTTAGCAATGACTTAGATATTTTTACTAATCCGCCTGTTAAAAAACCTGTTAATGTGATTGTTGCAAATTTATTAGATTTTTCCTCTAATTCACTGAATTCTTGAGCATATGTTACTTGTACATCATCTTCTGATGCGTTAACTTTTGGAATAATCAAAGTACCTTTTTCATAATACTTTGTTGCTCTTGCAAATAATGGTGATATTTCAGCAACTTTATCCATGATTTTCTTAACAATTGTTGTTGGAATGATTGCACCATTAGCTCCTTTTGTCATTTGAGAGGCTTCATTCTTAATACCATTTCTTAACACATTGGCAAAAGATTTGATATCTTTTTCTTCTTGAGACATAACTACTTTGTCTTCTACTTTTACTTCTTTAACTTCCATTTTATTCACCTTTTCCTCCATTTCAATTGTGTTTTCAATATCTTCAATTTCGTTCATGATATTGTCGAAGTTTTCTTTTTCTTCTTTTGTTACTGCTCTATTTTCAGCCTTAGCAGTAGCAACTATCTTTTCGGCTTGTTCTTTTAAGTCATTAGACTTTTCAATTAATTCTTTCATCTACTTTTCCTCCTTTAAAGAATTTAATTTATTGTCAAAATACGAGTAATCAATATTTTGAACTACCTCAACAATTTCTTGTTGTTTAGGCTCTTCCTTTTTGTTTTTAAACATATCAGGTACATTTTTATAACACTTAAATAAATTTTTATCTAAACATGCTGTACCTTCTTTTGTTTCATTTAATAAATTGATATTAAAAAGGTCATCTACTTCTTTAGCAGATAACCAACTTTCAACTTCTATTAAATTTTTAATTGTTTCTGTATCGCATTTAGCCTTTTTTTCATATAAAGGAATCATTACATTATCTTCAATTGAATTTAATGTATCAATTTCTTTCTGCATATCATTAGCATTTCCCCACGCAATACTCATTGGCTTATGGACCATTAACATTGAATTTGTATACATGTTAATAACATCTGCCACCATAATTAAAAATGAAGCAGCACTTGCAGCTAATCCATCAACATAAGCATTAATTGTTATATGTTTTGTTTCTTTTGCTCTTTGAAGCATAGATGCCATTGTAGATGCGGCGAAAACTGAACCACCTGGAGAATTAACATACATATTTAATGTTGAATAATCATTAATGTTGTCTAATGTAGCCTTAAAATCATTTAAATCTACATCTGATTCACTAGGCCACCAATCATCGTCTTTATTATCTGTAATGGCACCATAAATGTATAGATCACTACTTTTTTCTGTTTCATTTTTAAATTCGTAAAACTTACTCATTTGCATCACCTCCTTCACCTATTTTTTTCTCTGAATCAGTGTTTGGTGTGTAAAATTTCTTTTCTTTTGTATCATAGATAACATTTCCTAAAGACATAGCAACAATATCTAATCCATCAATTGAATCATAATCTTCTAAATACCTTATTTCGTTTAATGTTATCCATCCAGTTTCTTTTGCAACCTTATAAGCTTCAAATCTTTCTTTTAATGTACCTTTTAATGCTTCTTTTAAATCAAAAGCAAAATATCTAGTTTTCTTTTCCTTTTCAAGTAATAAATTCCTATTTAAGGCACATTCAAAAGCGGAAATAATCGGTTGGATTGCTTCTTTAAAAGTGTCACTATAATTGTCTTTTATATGAAAAATACCATCAATTTCTTTGTTGAGGGTATTTTTACTTTCATTTAATTGCATTTCAACACTAGAGCTAGATGATTCTTTAAAATCAAGTCCTTTATTTAAGACAACAACATTAGATTCGTTATTAGAATATAGTTTTTTCCAAGCTGCTTTTAATTTTTCTATTGCCTCTTTAGTCAAAACATTTTCTGATTTTAAAAAACCTTTTTTGTTACCACCAGTTTTTAATAAGATTAATTGATATAACATTGTTTGATATGCTGTTTCAATTGCTTTTGAAACTTGTTGTGTTACTCCTGTTCCTGAATAACCATTTTTTGTATTTCGCAATAATTTTATAAAATCATAATCTTGATAATCCTTACCATCTATAGTAAAATGATAAGATTTAAATATTGGATCTTCATTATAAAAGATATCAATCTTATTAGGTTCTACATAATTTAAAGACTTAACTGTATTACGCATTTTATTTATATATGCGTATCCACCTTTATCAAGTAAATAATCTTCTACTATTGCTCTTTTAAATTGAACTCCGTCTAATGTATCTTTAGTATCATCATTCAAAAGATTTACTCTAGAATCTTCTATTTCTTTGACTTTTTTATCTTCTGTGATTTCATATAGCTTTATTGGAATCATTGCTATTGTTCCACATATAAAATCAACTGCTTTAAAAACTGCTGGCAAAGTCATAGCTTCATTTCTGCCTATTGTTTCTCCCTCAAGAAGTGCCTTTAACAAAATATCATCAACTGAATCAACGGTAATTTCATTTTTTTTCTTAAATATCTTTGGCCATTTCATTCTTTCTCACCTCCTTACAATACCTGGACTACAAAACCACTTTGATTAAATATTACATCTTGTTCTAATAAATAAATTGAATTGATTAATGCAACAACCATATCTACTTTTCCATTAGATTTTTTCTTAGTAATATATCTATTCATATTAGTGTCATAGCTGCATCTTGCATTTTCAAAATTGATTTCTAATAATTTATTAGGTTCGTATTGGAATTCTCCATCTAATATCTTTTCATATAGTAATTTAGTAGGGCTATGTAGTGTATCACTGTGCTGTCTTATTTGAATACAGTTATATTTTGTATCCCATTTTTGAGCAGAACTTAAGGCATTATATCTATCGTAACCAATAGCCATTATTCGAACATTGTATTTTTCTTCAATTTCAAATACAAAATCTTCTATAACGCCATAATCAACTACTTTATTACCACATGCTATACACTTCATCGCATTAATGAATTCTCTATAATCAATTCTTTCAAATTGATTTTTTTCTTCTATTCTTCCTTCTGGAATAAAAGCAATAACATCAGCAATAATGTTGTTGTTATCGTCTACACTACTCATTGCTACAGCACAGTTATCATTTGTCATAGCTAAGTCCACACCTATATAAACTTCTCTATTGTTCCAATCAATTTTAGCAACTTTACATTTTTGAACTTCTGATACATCAATAAAACTTTCAGTACCTAAACCTTGATAGATGATGTTACAATGCTTTGTTAAGAAGTTTTCTCTCAATCCTTCTTGTGATATTGCTTTTGTTCTTCTTCTTATAAGATCTTGATATACAGCTTCTACTTCTATCGCTAATGGATTAGCTTGTAATATTACATCGTCATTAGTTGACCAGTCATCTTTAATTTCCTCATCAGGCTCAAATAATAATGCAAAAGTTGTTTCGTCATCATGTATCCCGTCCAATACTTCTTTTTCGTATTTTGTTTCTTCTTCAAATGGATTATTAGTTGTAGGATATTTCGTAGATATTATAAAACCTAGTTTGTTTTCGATTAATAATTGTCCTGATCTCATAGCTTCAACGGGATATGCCGTTGGTAAAGCTCCTACTTCATCAGCAATAAAAACAGATGGCTCTTTACCATCCATTCTTGATGTAGAATAATTAAGCGGTGTATATTTTGTAGATTTTTCCTTATATGTAATACTATCTCTAAGTATTTTAAATTCATCATCACCTAAAACGTCATAATTAGTTCTAATTAATGGTTCTAATGCTTCTTTTATTTCTTTAGCAAGGCTTCCATCAGGTGCAACACTAAAGAATCTAGAAAAAGGCGGTTCAAGATAAAATAAAACTAAAAAAAGAAAGGCTACTATAAAAGTCTTTCCGTTCTTACGTGCTATTTCTAAAACAATGTTTTCATATCTTCTTTTCTTAGGATTATCTCTATATACAACACATAGACTTGCTATAACAAGTAACCATTGATATCCAGCAAGTGAATTATATATTGATTCTCCAGCTTTTATACCTTTGGCCATTTTTAATACTTTAGCAATCTTATTTATTTTTTTTAATCTCTTTTCATTTATGCAGTATTTAGGATCTTCATCATCACATATTTTTAAAAATATTTCGCATTGTTTTTTTACATACTTTGGAGCAGTAAATTTCTTTTTGTTCTTTTCATTTCTATAATAAAGTTCTGGTACTTCTACCATATCGTGAACTACTTCGTATGCATAAATATAACTAGGATGATTCTTAATCATCATCATCACCTAATATTTCGTCTAATTTTTTCTTTTCAGGTGGTTTGTTTATATTTGCTATAGATAACTTAGCTCGTGATTGAGGTGATAAACACAACTCATTACAACACCTAAAGAAATCTTTACTATACATATCTCTTGCAGATTTAAAAGCACCAGTTAATAACAAGTCAGAATCTTCATTTGCTTGTTTTTCTAATGTCTCTAATCTTTCAATTGAGATTGCTGTCTGATTAAGAACAAAAGTGTCGAGATTTCCAAGTATTTTACTTTCTTCTAAATTTTCTATTATAAATTTAAAAATTTGTTTTTGTCTTTTGTTCAGATGTCTGAGCGGTTTCAACTTATCTTTTTTACCTTTCAATTTTTCTTCAGATTCTTCTCTAGATTTTATTTCTTCTTTAGTTAAGTTTTTAGAAATTACTCCTATCGACTTTGCAGGTCTTGCCATATTTATCACCTCACTTTTTTCATTTAGGGAAAATTTTTCGTTTTGAGATGGCAGGTGGGTTTTGAACATAATTATTTTTTTGAATAGATTATGTAGGGGGGATTAGTTTTGATAAGATAGCAACAATTTATACAGTTTTTCCTTGATAAAATAAGAAATTATTCTATTACCTTTTCTTTTTCTTTTAATTATCAAACAATCTTTGTTTAAAAAGTTTTTAAGTTCTTCAAATATATTTGTTATTGTTTCAATTATTGAATCAAAAATATCAATTATTGTGTGAATTGTTTCAACTATACAATCTTTTATTTGATTAATTTCTTCATCTGTTAACGTATTCATCTTATATCCTCCTCAACTATTCTTGATTGTTCTTTTCGTGGTATATCTCCACACTCTGCCATTTCATGATGATGTCTACATAAGCTAATAAGATTATCATCTTCAAAAGCCTTTGAAGGATCTTCTTCCAAAGGAATAATGTGATGCACTTCTATATCAGTACTATTATATTGCTTTACAGTACCATATAAATTAAGCCTACATATTCTGCACATAAAGTCGTCACGTTCCCTTATGCTTAAACTCTTCTGATGCCATCTATTTGTTTGCCTTATTGTGTTTACTGTAGTCTTTATTTTCTTTGCTGGTTTATATGGGCAAATATGATTATCAGGTACTATGCCACATCTACTACAGGTTTTTAACATTTCTTTTTCTTATTTCCAAAATGTATTATTAGTATTGTTGCACATATTATTATTGTCTTTAGTACTGAATCGTTCATATTTACCACCTTCTTTTTTATCTTCTAATTTTTCTAGTTCTTTATTGCATTTACAGTTTCTTGGACATTTCTTGCAACTTTGATTATATTTAAAACATAAATCTAATATATTTTTTTCCTTCATAATTTCACCTACAAAAAAGAACATATTTCTATGTTCTAAAAATAAATATAGGATTTGAACCCATACCACTAGGCTGTTTAATCTAATTAATAACTTGTATTAACCATTATAGTAAATATACCTAGTATGCTATCCACTACACCAATTTATTTATTGTAGTCCCTAAACCTCACATGAACTACATGTCTCGCACCAGTTAGGCATTTATATAGTTATTAGGAGAATATATGAATTTAATTAGTTCTAATTGCGAGATTTCCGTATTCTTATAAGCACTGTACCAACTGATATATGAATACCCATCCACTATGTAGTCGCCAAAAAACATAGTCCAAGAAAATCATTAATAGCCTAATATAAAACACTAATGTTTTCCTATATTTTAAATGGGTAAAAAGTGACACGTTAGTTTTTAAATGCCTAGCAAGATAACTCTAACAAACTCCTAGGGCTTATAGCATATATCAATCAGTACACTACCTACAAAACTGCAAAAAGATAGTGTTTGTAATATTTGCAGATATTACAAAATAATGAGAACAAAGAATTGATTAATATTGATAAATACTTTTTCAATTCTTCTTAGTGCCTATTATAAGCACCATCGAATGAATAATCACGATGTCCTTAAAGGTGTTCGAATTACATTATTCACTCAATGCTACCTATAAGATAGCATGAAAGGTCTCCTAAAGCAGCAAGAGACAGTATCAACTTAATGATACTACACTAATTATATATAACTATGTGAGTGTCCCTACCGTCGGGTTACATACACACCTTTTGTTATAATCTGGGGCTTATTTAATCCGTAGAACTCTATGAGCTAAGGGCATAATTATAACTGACACTTGATCCTGCCTACAGGCTGTTTCTATATAATCAGTGTACTAGCATCAAGCTAGTACTAAAAGAATAAAAAGGGGTGAGCTAGTGTTTGCGTGATACTAGCAATCGAAAAAACACATCCCTGAATTATGTATTTTTTCAGTTTATATTATTGCATATAATTTACTGACATTTCACTGACAATTTTAATTTATTTATATGTTCTTTTATGCTATTATGATAGATTCTCCAAATTGTCCTATCGTCTACATAATTTTTCTCTGCTGTTTTTGATATTGCTTTACTTATATTCATATTATCGAATACTATATATCTGTATAGTTCTGCTCCCATTCCTTTTAATTCTTTTATTGTGTTTTCCATTAGTCGTATGTAATATTCTAACTTATTAAGTTCGTTTCGTTGTTCACTTATTTCTTGATCTAAACTTTTCCCTGTTTCCTCATTTATTTTGGTTAATTCTTCTACATATAATGTCATTGGGTCTTTTATCGTATGCCCTCCGTCAACATGTTCTGAATTCATTGGTTTGTTCATAGGAAAGTATTTACAATATATTGCTTCTTTTCTGTCCATTAATAAGTTCAATCTTGTCTTTATTATATTTCTTTCACATAATGTATTATTATAATTTATTATCGCTTTCATACAACCTCCACTTATTCTTATTTTTTCTTTGTTAATCTTTTTTCTCCCTCAATAGTTTGTCTTTCTTGTTGTAGTTCTTTTATTTCTTTTTTAGTATCCTTTATTAGTTGTGCTTTTAAGTAGATTAAATAGTTGATTTCTTTAACTCTATCTTTACTCATACTTATTCTCCTTTAACGCCTACTACACTTATAACTCCAGTTCCTTCAGTAGTTGCTAAATTCTGATTGATTATATATTTTTGTACTTTTAATAGATCAAGTGCATTAACTTGTCCATCATTATTAACATCATATGGATTTCTTTTATTAGCTTTTATTATATCGATACCTACGATAACAAAAGTTATTGTCAATATGATTGCACATATAGTACATATTGTAAGTATTATATTTTCAAATTTATTCATTATTACCACTCTCCTTTATAATTCTTGCTTTTTCAAATAAATTGGTATAATTCCTAGTAATAAATACAAAGTATATTTATATCTTGGAACAAAACCGAACAAGCCATTGTAACCTTTGTAATAAATTTTTTTAATCATTATTACCACTCTCCTTTAATTGTTTTATTTTTCCTAAAAGTTCAGTTAAATATAGTGGGCTAGGTGCCCAATGTTCCATTCTTTCTCGTTCTATTTCTTTTTCAATTTCATTTATAATATTATTTAATCGGTTTACTTCACAATTTAACTCATTAATCATTTCATCTTTATTTCTTTCTTCAAATGGTATATAATCTGGTGCTAAAAAACCACCATTTATTTTATTCCAATCTATCATTCTTCATCGCTTCCATTCAATGTATCTAATGTTGTTTGTAAATATGCTATTATGCTTAAAATATAACCTTTTCTATTAACATCAGAATCAAAATAAGTATCTTCTATTGGAGTTTCTAATTGTTCTTTATAGTGATTAATTACAAATTTTATATATTCTATTGCTTTCTCACATCTTGATTTGTAAATATCTACTTTTTGCTCCATATCTTGAAATTCTATTAATAATAAGTTTTGTTCTTTTATTTTATTATTTAATCTTTCATTTTCTTGTTGTAGGTTTGTTATGTAATCTAATAATTGTTTCCATTGTTCAATACATAAAGCAAAATCTTTTTCTTTAGTTGTTTCAATTTCATTTTTAATATTATCAATTAATATTTCTTTTATTTCTTCTGTCATTTATTCCATCTCCTTTTTTAATTCTTGGATTTTGTCCTCTAAATCAGGTACAGTAACAAATTTTGTTCCTGATGTTGCTATAATAAAAGCATTCTTATATATCCATTCTTCCAACTCATCTAATACAGTCTTCTTTGGTTTAAACCATGCTTTTTCTATTGCTTCAAAATTAACGTTCATTTGAATCACACCTTTCTGCTTCTTTGCATTCTTTTTTTAATCTATTAATAAAACTTTTGTATCTTCCCCAAGTATATTTTTTAGTGCATAAATTATATTGCTTTTTTAATTCTGATACTCGTTTATTTCCTAAAATAATCTTTGCGTATTCTTCCCAACTCATTTAATCCACCTTTTCTACTAAATCGGCTTTTATTAGGTCATCTGCTACTTTTAATAAATATTTTTCATTAATACAACCCCAAGTATCTAAAAACAATTTTCTTGTATCTATAATAATTGCTAAAGTATCATTGTCTTCTAAATCTTTATTATATGATGGTTGCCCATAAATTGAGGCTTTATAATAGCCAAACTTTTCTAATTCTTTTAAATTTATATTATCTTTTATTTTCAACATATTTAACCCTCCAACAATTCCTTATTCTCGTAAATGTTGCCTATTACTTCGCATTCATCTGCAAATATTCCTGTATCATTATTGCAAAACGGGAAAAATCCACAAAAACTATCATTCCATTCTACTTTTGATTTAAAAACACCATATTTACTTTTAACAATATCCCCCTCAAATATCTTCTTACCGTTTTTATCTTTTAAGCCTGTGTATTGTCCTATTGTTTTAGGGTCAACAATGCGTTCGTCTGCGTGTTTATTTCTTATGTAATATCTTTCATCAGCAGAAAAAAGTGATTCTACTTTGTAAGGTGTTCCATACACCCATATATCCCCCTTAACACTTCCTGTAAGTCCTCTAAATTCTATATCTCTATTCATAATCTATTTACACCTGACTTTCTAATATTTCAAACAAATCCAATTCATCATTACTTAATAATTTTTCTAGTCGTTTTATTTTCAATTTTAATAGTTCTATATGTTTTTCTTTCTGTTTTATTTTCAAGCGAAGTTGTGCGTTTTCTCGTTCAAGTTTCATCATACTATTTAAATGATTGTATTCATTTTTATTCATACAACTTGTCCTTTCTTATTTAATTTTACTATTTCATAATTTTCTGAATATTTAAATGAATTAAGTATTGCTCTTGCTGTAACCTTACTTGATATCTTTTTAGCTTCTTTTAAATCTAATACACAATGTATCCATTTCTTTTCTACTTTTGATTTATAAAACATTTTATTTTTTTGATTTTGTATTACGTACATGATCATACTTCTCCATTTCTTGTTTGATTTTTTTTAAAATTTTTTTTATTATTCTAGAAACATTGGCTTGACTTTGCCCTGTTATTTCTGCTAATTGTTTTTGTCTTAAAATTTTTTTATTATTTAATCCATAACTATGTTCAATAATAAATCTTTCGCTATCTGATAAATTAGAAATTGCTTTATAAAGATGAATTATTTCTTCATTATTGATTAATTCTTGCTCAATATTTACATTACTTGGAATTTTATCTATCAATAGTATTTTATTTCCACTTTTTTCAAAAACAGTTTTTTCAAGTGAGATAGTATTATAATTTGCTTTTAATCTGTTGCTTTGCTGTTGCCTCAAATAATGCAGAATTTCATTTCTTATACATTTCCCAGCAAATGTAGAAAAATTTATTTGCTTTGTTTCATCATAATTTTTAGCAGCTTTTATTAGTCCAATTATTGCTATGTCGTAATACTCATCTAATTGATTATATAAATTCATTTTTTGTAGTATATGGTATACTAAATTATGATTACCCAGAATTAATTGTTCTTGCATAATATCTCACTCTCCCACTTTTTTAAAAATTTCTTTTGTTCTTTTGTTGTATCCATATTATTTTTAGTTCTTTGTTGTACTACTTTATTATTCTTTACCTCTACTGTAACTAATGATTTTTCTTTTTCACTTACTAAACGCATAAAGTAAATATCGCACTGACCTTTTACTATTCTATCTGCATATGTCTTAACACAATTGTTTTGTTGTGCTGATTCATTAATCATTTCTTCTACTGACTTCGTAGGATATATAATAAATTTTTTATTCTCGTATATATTTTTCTTTATCTTGTTATATCTAGCCTTAATCTTTTTTGCTGTCTGTTTGCTTTTATTAATTTCAATTAAATTTTGTAATTCATCATGTTTTGATTTTAGATTTTTAGGATATAAGATTGGTTTATCTTTTAAGTTATATCTTAATTCTTTACAAAAACCTATATAGTCTAAATATAACCAGGTATCTTTTAATTTGTAATTATATAAATCATAAGGTTTGCAATATTCTAATAATTCTTTTAAGTCATATAATTCAGACAAATATTGTATAAGGTTATGATCTTTTATTTTTACTAACTGTAGTGTTTTTAATTCTTTATAAGTAATATTGTTCTGTTGCATAAATTCTAAATAGCTTTTGTCCACACCGAATATATCTTCAAATTTTCCTTTTGTTTGAAACTGTTGATAATCTGATGCCAGATTATATAGTTTTGCTTTTGTTAATAATTCAAGTCTATAATCATTGCGAGTTACACCATCTATTATTTCACGTACATTTACTTCTGCATTATCTAATATTGCTTTAGGATCATAGTACCTGTGCCTTAATGTACCTTCGTCTACAAAACATTTACCACATATCATAATGTAATATTCAGGTTTCCAATATCTTGTTTTTTCATGGTAACTTATATAAAAATAGCCTGATGTATTTTTTCTCATGTTATTTATAATAAATCCTTCTATTGAATAACCTGTTACTATTTGTCTTCCATACTCTGTTATCTCGTATATCATTGTTTCATTTGATAAAATACTCAATATTTCGTAATTTCTAACTATGTATTCATTGTTTTTATATGGTATTAAATACATTACATAGTCTTTATTGTAATAATTAGTTGTTCTTTTGAGTAATAATTTTTGATTACATTTAGAACAAATATCATATTCATTTATTTTTAATTTTGTATTAAATTTATGTTTGCATTTAGTACATAAACATTCTTTTTTATTCATTAAACCAACATATATTTTTTGGTCCTCTATAAACTGTTTAAATTCTTTTGTATCGTTCCATTGTTCCACATAGTTGTTTATCTTTTCTATTTGTTCTCTTACTGCTTTAGTTATATACATTTTAGAATAAACTCAATTGTCCTTCGGCAACCCATTCTTTCTTTTGAACTTTCTTTATTGGTTTAACTTCTTTTACTTCTTCTGCTTCTTCTGGTTCTTCTTTTATATCTAAATCTTTATTATTTTCGTCCCAGTAATGAACAGCCCATCCGTAAACTACTTCGTCTTCTATCATAGCCATTCCGTTTTTTGATTTATTTTTAGCTTGTCCTTTTATAAAATCTACCATTTTTTTCAATGATTTAGATTCGTTTAGGTATTTATCATTCATATCCTCTCTGGATAATAAATACTCTACTATTTTTAGAAGTGCTGGATCTTTTATCTCACTTGCTAATGCCTTAATTCTTTCTATACCTTCCATTTTAACCTCTCCCTACTGCTACTCTTTTGGATAACATAAATTTAAATTTTGTTTTTTCGTCTTTAAATACATAGTTATTGCAATGTGAACATATTTTTATTGGTTCATACGATGGTAAGAATACACTATGTCCACATTTACATTTAACATTTTGTCCAAATAATGCATCGTCTAATTTGCTATAATAAGTATCCCTTCTCATTCTTTTTCCTCCTATTTTATTCTTAATTTAACCTCACCATATTTTTCATTCATTTGTTTAATTTTTTGATTCGCTTTATCTTTTGGTAAAACATCCATATCCGATAATATTTTTAAATAATTTTCATTTTCATAATGTAGTTTATCTATTTGTTGCTTTTGTTCGTTTATTTCTTCTTGCATAACTCGCATTATTAAAAATGCAGATGCAGCTATTAATAATACAAATATTACGATACCTTCCATTTTTTTTACTCTCCTTTGCTTTTAAGATAATCTATTATTTCATTGATTTTACGAATTGCTATCCATAATTTTGGTTCTTCTTCGTTTATGCCTTCAAAATCATCTTTTTGTATTTTTTCAGGTATTTTATTTTCTTGTGTTCCGGTTTCTATCGACATAACTTCTTTACCATCTGCATACATCTTATAACCTGTAAAATTATTTTCTATTTTTGTTAAAACTTGCGAAGGGCTAATATCATTAATAGATTTCGGTTCTAATATTATTGCTACTTCTTTATTTAGCCAACCAGTTTCATGGTATTTAGCTCCAATCAAATAACATCTGAAATTGACTTTTACATTACGATAATCTTCTAGTTCTTGATCATACAAATACTCGTCTCTGTCAAATATTATTTTCTTTGGTGCTTGACCAGCTTTTATTAATCCTAGTAATTCATAAACTGTTATTCCTGTTATTTTCATATTTAATACCTTATCCTTTCTAATTTTTCTCTTTTTTCTCTATTTGATGTCATTGTGTATATTGCTGTTGTATTAATGTCATTATGGCCTAGAATATCTCTTAATTCGTCTAAATCAATGCCGTTTTCTTTACATTTTTTTGCAAATAAATGTCTCCATGCGTGAGGATGTATTTTGTTTGGATTGATTTTTGCTTTTTTAGCTATCTTCTTCAATCTTCTCCATATAGTTGAATTATTAAGCATTTGTCCGTCCTTAACCGGACTTTTAAATATATAACCGGACTTTATTTTATTTTCTTTACAATAGGCTTTTAATTCTCTTTTCAATTCGTTTGTTAGAATTAATGTTCTTTCTTTTCCTTTGTTGTACACTCTTTTAATGTAATTACTTTCTAAACTTTCTACTGTATAGAACTTTAATTCGTCTACTCTAGCTCCACAATGAGCAAATATTTTCATTATCAGATACATATCCATCATTCCCATTGACTTTGCCCATCTAAGCATTCTTTTATGTTCTTGCTCCCATATTGGATCATCAATTGAGGATTTTTCCTGTTTCTTATATTTTTTCAAAATACATTCATCATGTCCTAGATATCTCATGAATTTATTAATAACAACAACATACTTATTTTTTGAACTTACTGAATAGCCTTTACTATCCAAATAATCTTTAAAATCTAACATAAGTTGTTTGTTAAGAGTGAATTCTTCTGGTAAGAAGTCTATTAGTTTTTTTACATCGTTTCTATAATCGACAATAGTTCTTTTAGACTTTTCGTCCAATCTTTCATCGTTTATAAAATCATTTGCTTTTTCTTTTATTTCTTCTTTAATCATATTAGCCTCCTTACCCTTTTTATTCTCTATAATCTCTGCAAGATAACCCCAACATTATATTGCACTTACTAAATTGTTATTTTAATTAATATTTATAAGGTTTAATTGCTTATTTTTTTATTCAGATACTTTTTAAGATTTTTGATACCTTTTATAGTAGGTTTATAATATTATCATTTGTGGCAATCTCTTTGGTATTTAATTCATAACTATCAACTAATAACAATGCAGCATCATCATATATTAAAATCCCTTTGTATAATTGTTCTGTCATTCTCTTTATTAGTAATAATTTATCGTTAGGCGATATGGGTACTTTACATTTAAACACATAACCTTTTGATGGAGTATTTAAAATAATACTGGGTTGTTTAGTCATTATTCTGCCTCCTTACACTTATTAATTTTGTATTCTAATACATGTGTCATTCTTAACATTTGATTAGCTCTATGCTTGATATTATTTATTGTTTCTTGCATTTCTTCTTCTGTTTCACAAATATAGAATCCTCCATGAGTTCCTGATACACTTCCTACTACTTCAGTAAATTTCATGTTCTCTCGTATATTTTGAATAACTTGTCTCATAGATTTATCGCTTCTAATTTCAAACATATTTCTTAAATCTTGATTTTTTATTAAGTTATCTTTGCCACGATTATGTGAACAAAGATATGCATATACTAATTCTTCAATCATAGTAATTCCCCTTTCTATTCGATTGATATGGGCATTCCCGCTTTACTCATAACATAGTTTTCTATTCTTTGAATTTCTTCTATTTCTGATTGTGATTTTTCTTCTTTTTTTGTTAAATGATCATATAACTTTTCAATCCATTGATCATAAAATGTTGTAAATGCATCATCAGGTATTTTTAACATTTTTTCTTCGTCGAATGTCTTGAACATATAACTATGGATTTTCATGTATTCTATTGAGTTATGTCGTTCCATATGTTTCTGATATTCAGATAATGGTAATGCTTTTTTACAATTTCCACATATTACTCTGTAATTGTTTTCTTTTCCTTTGTCTGATGATTTTGTTAAATATCTTGTTAGAAAATGCATCTTAGGTATTTGAGAATTAAAATCACCTCTTAAGTGTTCCTCAAACTTTCTATAAACATCTTCTTTGTCATAGTCTTTTAAACTCGCAAGCCATTCATCGACTACATAGTCGGCCTCTATAAAAAATGATTGATAATGCGCTTTTATTTTTTCAAGAAATTTAGTTACTTCCGGTCTTGTCATTTTCTAAAAACCTCTTTTTTACTTCTTCCCAATTTTGATTATTAGAATTATTTGTATTAGGCTTAATATTTTTTAATCTATCAAAAACAATTCCTTGATAATTATTAGCAATACTATAATCAATGACATCTATTACTTTATCTGTCCCATGTTCTTCTACGGCTTTATCAATTCTTTTTAATAAAGTATTTAATCCTATTTCTGTATATGGTTTATCTTTTCTTTGTTTTTTATAATTTATCCATTCTTCTATTTTAGATATTAATAAATTATTATTATTTATAAACTTAAAATTATAAATATAAAACTTAAAACTTAAAATACTTGTTTTGTTTTTGTTTGGTTCTGTTTCGGTTTCTTTTTGGTTTTCGTTTGGTTCTGTTTTAGTTTCTTTTTTTGTTCTTCTTTTTGAATTACTTTTTGATAAATTTAATTGATTCTTTAAAGTATTAAAAATAGCTTGATTATGACCTGTTAAATTGGGTTCAATATCTTTAAACATATAGTCATTAATTGCTATTAATAATGTTGCTTTATCCTTTGATGGTAAAGTATCAATTAAATTGAAATAATCAAAATACATAGTAAAACTATTAACACTATTCATACTTTCCCCTTCCTAATTTGACTATTCTTTGTTTTTGTGTTATAATCTAGAAGATTAATTTAATTAATCAGCACATGTTTTGTTCGTGTTGCCCCCTATATTAGCAATACGAACTTTTTTTATACTCTTTTTCATATAATCTCCTTTGTGATATAATTACCTCAGAAAGCGAGGTGTTATATTTATGGAAACTGCTAAAGAAATTGTTATCGCTATGCTCCAATATGGTTATCTAAACGTAACTGGTGATGATGATAAAAATATTGAAACTGTAAAAAAAGCATATGATGAAATATATAAGCAACTTATAAGTTCTAGACAAAGTAAATAAAATGCTAATTCATCATTTAAGATTAGATACTGACCTATCTAGTCTTTTTTTATTACAACATTTCCTTCTTCATTTACTTCAAATGATTTATTTTCCATTTTAACCTCCTACATATGGTTCATACAGTAATTTACTGAATAACCTTTACTTGTACATGTATCAATAAAACTTTTATTTTGTTTATCTATTAGTGCTATACATACACATGTAATTGTTATAATAAATGCTGCTATTAAGTATCCTAATACTTTATCTCTTTTTTCTTGTTTCTTTTTTAATTCAATATATCTTCTTACTTTTTCCTTATATTCACGATTTGCTTGTTCGTGATTTTTTTTAATCATTTCTTGCATACTTTTACTCTCCCTCTTATATTCCAAATTTTTTCTTAAATATTTTTGTTAATGCTACTTTTGTCCTTCCTTCTGGAACAAAGTAACCTTTATTTTTCATTTCAATTCTTAATTCATCAATATATTTTAAAGCTCTTGGATAACTTAATGATGGTATTATTATCATTAAATCCACTGCTGTAATATATTGTTGATTTAATATTTCTTCGATTGTTTTCATCTAAACTCCCCTTCCAATGATTGGCGTATTATTTATTTGTGTGATTAAACTCACGAATTATTTTAAAAAAAATAAGTTCATCTACTTGATAAAAATTTAAAATCTTTTCTAGCATTCCTAATTTCATATCTGAAGCGTCTTTTTCATACTTGGATAAAGTATTGAAATGTATTGATAATTCATGGCTTACTTGTTCAAGTGATAAGTTTTTCTTTACTCTTAATGATTTTAGTTCTTCACCAATTAATGTACCACTTATAAACATCTTATCCCTCCTATCTAAACACATTATACCGTGATTATAATCACTTGTCAATACTAAAATGTGATTTTTTTCACATTTTTTGTTGTTTTTTCACAAATATATGTTAAAATAATATTGTGGAGGGGATTTGATGGCTAGGTTTTTTAATAAAAATTTAAAATTCATACGGCAACAGAAAGGAATATCACAGCAAGAAATAGCTGATAAATTAAAATTAGATCGTTCTACTATATCTAGATGGGAAAATAATGATATGGATGCAACTGTTGAAAATGCTATTCAAGTTGCTGATATGTTTAATATATCAATTGCTGATCTTGTCGGAAAAGATTTAACAATCGGTAATAATACTCAGTTCGATGAACTAGAATTATTATTTGATAAACATAAAGATATATTAACTGATGATGATAAAGAATACATAAAATTTATAATTGAAAAAAGAAAAAAAGAAATAGACAAAGAATTAGGTAAAGATTAATAAGTATGCTTGTATAGGTACTTAATGAAAGGAAGTTAAGTATGAATATATATAATATGTTAAATGGTGAAATATCTTTTAATGACTTATTGAACTATTACAATGCAAATATTACATATGTTAATTTATCACAAGGAATTAATGGGTTTGTATTTCAATATAAGGATGTTTATAATATTTTTATAAATAATAAATTACCTTACAAAAAGATAAAAAAAACAATTCTACATGAATTAGCTCATATAGAGTTAAATCAGTTGAATCGAATTGATAAGGATTTGTTTGCTTTTCAAATACAAAAGTATGAAGACGAAGCTGATACTTATTTAAAATTATTATTTAAATTGTTAAATGATAATTAAAAATATGCTAGTACAGGTATTTTTAATATAGAAGAAAGGAGTATTAAAAATGAACACTAGAATAAGACATGTTACTAAAGTAGGCAAAGGAAGTTATGTAACATCAAGTTGGAATATTAAAGATTATGCAATAGCATCATTTATATATTATATAACTATTTTTCCTATATACCTTATTTTAAAATATTGTTTATATGTACCAATTAAATGGGGAATAAATAAAATTATAAATCTTAAAAAGGAAAAATAGGAAAACTAGAGTGAAATTAGAGTAAAACGTAATGTATTATGTATTCAGGAGGTGAAAATAAATGAATATAAAAATCGATGTTGATCCGTCTGAACTTATTGCTAGAGTTGCTACAATTGTGTTAAATTATACTAATATACAACTCTCAAAAGAACAATCTAGTGAATTAACTAAAAAAATACTAAATGATGCTGAAGTACAAGATTTATTAAAAAGTTTAGTTACTATAAAATAAAAAAACTCCTACCCTGCCAGGTAGAAGTAAAGTATGCAAAATTTTAATTCAAGACGCCAATCATTGAAATTCTTTTTTGCACGTTTTAATTATAACAAATTTAAATATTTAAATCAATAAGGGGGAATAAAAAAGTGGTAAGACAAGTAGATAAAAGTAAACAGACTAAAGATGGTAGAAAATGGCAATTTATTACGTACTATAAAAATTGTAATGGAGAAAGAAAACAAAAATTCTCTCAACTCTATTTAACTAAAAAAGATGCTGAAGAAGCGGAAAGACTTTTTCTAATGAAACGAGATAATCCTTTGCATAAAGAATTTACTTTAGTTTCTAATGACTATTTTGACAATCTTAAAACCAAAAGAAAGGAATCAACTTATTATTCATATAAGAAAGACTATGATAATCATATATTTGATTTTTTTAAATCTAAATATATAGATGATATAAATATCAATGATATTAAGAATTGGAAGGACTACATAGAAAATAAAAAACTTTCTATTGGTTGTATGAATAAAATTTATAATGTTTTAAAATGTATATTTGATTATGCTATGAAAAATTATGGAATAACTTTAAATGCAGTTGCAATATGTGGACGATTTGAAAAAACTGATGATCAAGTTATAAAAGATTCTGAAAAAATAAGATATATAACTTATGAACAATTCAAACAATTTATATCTGTAGTTGATGATCCAATGTTTAATGTATTTTTTACTTTCTTATATTTTACAGGGATGAGAAAAGGAGAAGTTCAAGCTCTTACTTGGAATGATATTGACTTTGAAAACAATCAAATAATCGTAAATAAAACTCTTTCAATAAAAACTTCTGATTTATATAAAATAACTAATACTAAGAATAGTCAAAACAGAAAAATTAAAATGAGTACTTCATTGAGAAAAATATTATTTGATTATAAAAAAGAGGTTTCTAAATATACTGATTTTAATGAAGATTGGTTTGTATTTGGTAATAGTAGATTTCTTCCTGAAACAACAATTGCTCGTAAAAAGAATATTTATTTTAAAAAAGCCGAGTTAAATCCTATCACTATTCACGAATTTAGACATTCTCACGTTAGTTTATTGATAAATGAGTATATTAATACTAGCAAGACTAAAAACATGAAAATAGACACTGCAAAATTCTTTTTAATGATGTCAAATAGGATGGGACATACTGTCGAAGTCATGCAGCGAACTTATATGCATTTATTCCCTACTATTCAAGATGAAATAGTTGATTTATTGGATAATTTATAAAAAAGTATTAGATATTTATTAGATAAGAAAATAAAAACCTAGGAATTTTCTAGGTTAATTACTATATGGCGGAGTTGGAGGGATTTGAACCCTCGCGCCAGTTACCCGACCTACACCCTTAGCAGGGGCGCCTCTTCAGCCTCTTGAGTACAACTCCAACGCTACGTATATAATTTTACATGATATACGTAGTTATGTCAATATTAATAGTGGTTATTTTTTTAGGAATTCTATAATTTCTTTTGTTATTTGTTCTTTTTTATTGCTTCTAAAAATGTCATGATTTACCCCTTCACACATTAATACTTCTTTTTCTTGTGATGGGATTAGATCATATATGAAGTCTGCTGTTTCTTGTGGTACTAAATTATCGTTTGTTCCTTGAATAATTAGTGTTTTAATGTATATGTTTTTTAATGAATCTTCATTATGTCTTATTGTATTCATAAATTCTTTTATTGATGGAAGTGGCATCTTTTGCATTCTTGATACAAATTCGTCTTTATATTCTTTTGCGAGACCTGGTAGTTTTGTTAATGATTTTACTACGTCTACTTCATCTTCTTTAAATTCTAAGTATCTAAATGCTGCTGCAAGTAGTACTAATTTTTTTACCTCTTTATATTTTGATGCTAAACGTGTAGCCAGTACTCCCCCCATTGAATGTCCTATAACGTATATTTTTTTATATCCGTTTTTTATTAGGAAATTTATCATTTCTTCTGTTTTTTCTACCCATTTATCTTCTTTCATATTTGCTTTTATTCCATCATGACCTGGTAGTGTGAATGTGTATACGTCATAGTTTTTTATTAGTTGTAACCTATTTATTAGGTATTCCTCGTCATATATTCCTCCACCAAATCCATGTATTACTAAGATTGCTTTTCTAAATATCATATTTACCACCTATTATTATTTTACCATATTTTTTTATATTTCGACTATTATTTTGTAAATTGAGGCCCATATATCTATTTGATATAAAAATGCCAGTAATTGTGGGCCAGTCATTAATTGTCCAAACCAAGGGGACTCAAATGATTCTCCTTTTGTTTCTATTAATTCATTTAATTTTTCTGTATCAAATATTTTATATAATATTGAGTTTTTATTTTTTAATCTTTTCTTTAATAGTTTTATTATTATATTTGTATATTTTGGATTATGTGTTTTTGGATATGGATTTTTCTTTCTATTTGTTATTTCTTGGGGTAGTAAATTTTTATATGCATCTCTTAATATTCCTTTTTCTTGATTATTATGATATTTATATTCCCATGGAAGATTCCAAAGGTATTCTATTAATTTAGTGTCCGCAAATGGAACTCTTGCTTCTACGCTTCCTCTCATAGTCATTCTATCTTTTCTTTCTAATAGTGTTGGCATAAAGTATGTCATGTTTAAATAAAATAGATTTTTATATTGTTGTTCTTTTTTATTTTTTGTAATTGGTACTTCTTTTAAAATATTATGATATTGTATTTTCATAAATTCTTTTAGTTTTAATTTTTCTTGTAAGTCTTTTTTTAGTAGTTTACTTCTCGAATCTATGCTGTCTAACCATGGAAAGTATTCTCTATTTTTAATCTCTTCCCTATAGAACCATGGGTATCCTCCAAATATTTCATCAGCGCATTCTCCACTTAATATAACTTTGTGTTTTTTTCTTATTTGTTTTGAAAACCATAATAATGATGAATCTATATCTGCCATTCCTGGTAGGTCTCTTGCGATTACACTTTCTTTTAGATATTTAGCTAGTGTTCTTTGAGTTATTACTTTATAGTGATGGTTTGTATTGAATGTTTTACTCATTAGTCTTATGAAGTCATTATCTTGTGATACTGTGAATTTTGTTTTTTGAAAGTATTTTTCATTATCTTCATAGTCTATAGAGTATGTATCTAGTTTTTCTTTATTTTTTGACACAATAGCTGTTATTATACTTGAATCTAATCCTCCACTTAGTAGACACGCAATATCCACATCACTTACCATTTGTCTTTTTATTGAATCTGTTAGGTATTTTTCTACTTTTTTTGTTGCGGTTACATAGTCATCTTTTATGTTTTCTTCTTTAATATTCCAATATCTTTTTATGTTTATTTTATTATTTTCATATATCATATAGTGTCCTGGTCTTAATTCTTTTATATTTTTAAATACTCCACTTCCTGGTATTCTTGATGGAGATAGGGATAATAGTTCTTGTAGTGACTCTTTATTTATTATTGGTTTAACTATTTTGTTTTTTAATATGGCTTTTATTTCTGATGCGAATAGGAAATTATTTTTTATTTTTGTATAGAATAATGGTTTTACTCCTACTCTATCTCTAGCTAGGAATATTTTGTCATCTTTATATACCGCAAATGCATATATTCCTTCTATCATGTCTAATACTTTTTCTTTGTATTCTATATATCCCTTTAGTAATACTTCTGTATCACTTGTTGTTTCAAATGTATATTTTTCTTTTAGTTTATTTTTTAAATCTTCTGTATTGTATAATTCTCCGTTATAAACTATTGTATATCCATTGTATGTATATGGTTGTCTACCGTTTTTTAAGTCTATTATTGATAGTCTTCTATGTCCTAATAATATATTTTTATCTATAAAGAATCCTTTTTGATCTGGTCCTCTATATTTTAATGTTTTTGTCATTTGTTTTATTATTTTTATATTTTTCTTTTCATGATTTTTTTTATACCATCCTGTAAATCCGCACATGATATCTCCTCCTCTATAGTCTATGTTTATTTTTTTAATCTGTAACTTTTTTTCATTTTTTTCATAAATTAAAGTGTAGACATAAGGGGATGAGTTTATGAATGTACTTGTTTTAGGTGGAGATTTAAGGTATTTAGAGATAATTGATGATTTGAAGTCTAGGTATAGTGTTTCTGTTGTTGGATATAAAAATACTTATATTGACAATGTTAAGAATATTGATATTAATGATGTTTCTATTGGTGATTATGATGTTGTTATTTTACCTATTAATGGTGTCATGGATAAGAATATGATTAATTGTCGTTTTAATAATACTCCTATTAAGTTGCCTATAGATTTCTTTGTTAATAGCAAGGATGATGTTTTAATTTTTTCTGGTATTTCTACTCCAAATTTAGATGAGATGTTAAAGGTTTCAAGTCGTGATTGTATTTATATGATGAAGGATAAAGAAGTTATTAGAAAGAACGCTGTTCCTACTGCTGAGGGGGTTTTGGCTGATGTTATTAATAATACTGATTGTACTTTAGGTGATTCTAAAGTTTTGGTTTTTGGATATGGAAATGTTGGTAAAGTTATAGTTCGTTATTTGAGATATTTTAATTCTGATATTTGTGTTTCTATTATAGACCCTAAGGATAAAAAAGATTTAGATAATCTTGGTATTAAATGTTTTTATTCTGATTGTCGTTCTGATTTAGTTAATCATATAGCTTCTAGTGATGTTATTATTAATACTGTTCCTAATAATATTATTAGTGATAATTTAATTAAGTATATCAATAGGGATTGCTATGTATTGGATATTGCTTCTCATCCTCATGGTATTAATAAAGAGGTTTTAGATGAGTTTTTTATTAAGAATAAGTTATATTTAGGTATTCCTGGTAAGGTTGCTCCTAAAACTTCTGGTAAAATTTTATCTAAAAAAATCAACGATGTTATGGGGGATTAATATGAAGATTGGTTTTGCGATTACTTCTTCTTATTGTACCGTCGAAAAGATTATGAAAAATGTTTTAGAGTTGGTTGAGTTAGGTTATGATGTTGTTCCTATTGCTTCTCCTGGTGTTGTTAATTGTGATACTAGATTTGGTAAGGGAAAAGAGTTTAAGGAAGTTCTTGAAAAGATTACTGGCAAGGAAGTAGTATCTGATATTATTGAGGCTGAAAAGTTTGGTCCTAAAGAGAAGTTAGATTTATTAGTTGTTGCTCCTGCTACTGGTAATTTTATAGCTAAGTTAGCAAATGGTATAACTGACAGTCCCGTTACTATGGCAACTAAGGCAACTTTAAGAAATGGAAGTCCTATTGTTATTGGGGTTTCTACTAATGATGGATTGGGTATGAATGGTGAGAACATAATGAAGTTATTAAATACTAAAAATATTTATTTTGTTCCTTTTGGTCAAGATAATTATATTAATAAACCTAATTCGCTTATTTCTCACTTTGATATGTTAGTTCCTACTATTAATGAGGCTTTAGAAGAAAGACAAATTCAACCTGTTTTGAAGGAGTATAAGAAGAAGTAAAAAAGTACTAGTTTTCACTAGTACTTTTTACTTTGTCATATAATTTAAATATTGCTTCTTTGCTTTCACATTTTATGTCAGGTTCTATAAACTCTTCTTCTGTATTTTGATTTATTCTATACCATTTCTTTGTTGATATCTGCATGTATATACCAGAATTTGGTAGTTTGAATTGACTTACCATTCCATAACTATTTGGATTGTTTGATGATGCTTCTCCTATTATTGTTCCCAAATTATTGTCTTTTATATACATTGCGAAGTCCATTGCTGCAGAGAATGTATCTGTAGATGTTAATACATAGATATTTCCGTTGAATGGATTTTTGTTTTTTTTATTTTTTACCGAATGTTTTTTTGTTTTTATATTAAATATACCTAATCTCCATTCTGCTGCCCATTCATCATATTTATCTACATCTATATATTTTAAAAACTCTGTTGCGACACTAGATGATCCTCCGCTATTATATCTTAGGTCAACCGCAATATTTTTTATATTATTTTCATTTACTTTTGTAAAGAATTCTTTTAATACTCTTTTGTATTCTTTGTTGTTGTTACACTCATCTAGATATAGTATTGCGAGGTTGTTTTCTTCATCTATTTCATATGTAACAAATGATTTTTGTGGTTTTGGTTCTATATTATTATAGTTATTATATTCTTCTTGTGTTATGAAGTCTTCTTTTTTATATGTGTATTCTTTTTCTTTGTTATTTTGTTCAAATGTATATTTTATTTCTTCAGTATTTATTCCAAATTTATCTAACCCTTCTAAAAGTATTAAATCATTTTCAAATTGATTTGGTAATGGTGTTTCTGTTTCAAAACTATAATATTGTTTATTTTGTTCAAATATATCTTTTATTTCTATATCGTTTATTTTTGTCATAACTTCTTTATTTTTATTGTGTGTACTCATTTCTTTTAGTACGTGATAATCTTCATAGTATCCACTTACTTCTGTATGTGCATCACCTAGTTTTGAAAATATTGATTCTATTTCTTTAGCTAAATAGTTTACTGTTATTGTGTCTTTTGTTTCTATATTGTTTTTTACTATGTCATATTGTTCTTGTATATAATCAGGTGTTTCTTTTAGTAGTCTAGGATGTAGTTTTTTTAAGTATTTCATCGCATATTCTAAGTCTTCTTTAGCTTCTTTTTTTGTTATTACTTTGTCGTATGGTTTTGTATATAGTGAAACATTTTTATAATTTATTGAATTCCAATATGGATTACAATATGTTCCTAGAAGTCCAAATAATATCGTTATTGCACTTATAATGATTATTGATTTATATATTTTTTTATTTATTATTAATACTAATATATTTAATATGATTATTATTTCTTCTAGTATTATACTGATATATTCAGGTATATTTATATTTAATACATATATGTTTAGTGGTATTAAACTTATTAATAATATATTTATCATTACTGTTAGTATTAAGAATATTTTTTTCATATCATCACCATGATTATTATAGCACAAAAAAAGAGATAATTTAATATCTCTACATTGAATCAATATTGATTTTTACTTTTTTTTCACCATTTGCGTATGAAGAAGCTTGGATAATAGTTCTAATGGCATTTGCGATTTTTCCTGATTTTCCAATTACACATCCCATATCGTCATTGCTTACAATAACTTCTATTAGTGTGTATTCTTCTTCTGAATCAAATTGGCGTACTGATACAGAATCTGGATCAGTTACTAGATTTTTTACTATAAACTCAGTTAATTCTACTAAATTCATAATTACTTACCTTTTTTCATTTTTGATTCATGGAATTTTTTCATAATTCCTTCTTTGCTTAGTAAGTCTCTAACTGTATCTGTTGGTTGAGCTCCATTTGATAACCAAGCAAGTGCTTTTTCTTCATCGATTTTTACAGTAGCTGGTACTGTTATTGGATTATAGTATCCGATATCTTCGATAGTTTCTCCGTCTCTTTTTACTCTTGAGTCAGCTGCAACAACACGATAGAATGGTTTTTTCTTAGCTCCCATTCTTTTAAGTCTTAATTTTACTGCCATCTATATTCCTCCATTTCGTATATAATGATATCATATAAAAAAAGATGTGTCAACATTTTTTGTTAACACATTAAATAAAATCTTCTTTTACATTTTCATCTATTTCTTTTTCTACTTCATCTGTTACTTCATTGTCTAAATCTTCCCATGGTTCCTCGTCTTCTTCTATTGCGATTTTCATTTTTGTTTCTCCTACTATTTCTACTCCTAGTTCTTTTTCTATATCAAATGTTATTTTACCATCATCTTCTATATTTACTTTTGTACATGTTGGTTGTTTTAAGGCTCTTACTATTATATCTGTATCGCCTGTAAGGTCTGCATTTTGTTTTACTTTTACATTAAATATTTCATTATATTTTATTTGTTTATTTATTACTGTTGTCTTAGAATCATCTTCATATGAATACCATATATTTACATCATATGATCCATCTACTCCTATTTGTTCTCCAGTTTTATATCCTTTGAATTTATTATTTATTACCCAACAACCTAATACTGTTGATGGCTTATTTGTTGCTTCTATTGTATATGTATTTTTGAAGTATTTTTTTCCTTTTCCTACTACTGCTTTTGTCACGATTTCTTTATATGATGACATAAGTATCACCCCTCAATTTAATGTATGCGATAATCAAAAAAAATGTACAGTTTTTATTATTTTTCTGTACATTTATATTAATATTAACTTTTTGTTTAATAATAGTTTATCTATTATATTATGATAAATATTATTTTCACTTATTTTTGTTATTGTTGTTATACGATTGCCGGAATCTTTGGATGACGCTCCACAATGGTATATTGTTTCTGTTTCTTTATTGTAATCTAGTATTATATATCTATCATGTATTTTATTATTTGTTTTTTTAAATGTTATATTTATGTTTGAGTATTCGTTTATAAAATCATTATATTCTATATTATGTAATCCATTATTTATGTTGTCAGTAAATATAATTACTTCTATATTATCTTTTATATTTTTTAATAGTACTAATGTTTTTAGATTTATATAGTTATCTATTATGTAAATTGTAGACTTGGCTTTTTCATATATATTTTGGTAAGCGAGATTTGATTCTACTTTTTGTCCATTAAGTATTAGTATTTCTTTTGGATTGATATCTGTTAATGTCTTCATTATATTCATTACATTTTCTTTTGTTTCTCTTATATCCTTTGTATTTTCATTTACTTGGTTTGATAGTTTAATAAAGTCTTTATATTCTACATATCTGTTGTTGTTTTCTAATATAAAGTCTTTCATTTCTTTGAATAATCTTATTAGTGTTTTACTTTGTTTTATGGCAAGTTCTCCTTTTAATACTGTCATCAACATATAAATTCCTTGTTCTGTAAATGCATATGGATTGTATCTTCTACCTCCCCAACTTGAGGTCACAAATTGTGACCTCAAGTTTGAGTACTCTTCATCTGTTAATTGAAACATAAAATCTTCGTCAAATTTTTCTATATTTCTTTGTACTTGTTGATTAAAAGCTTTTATTGTATATCCATAAATCTCAGCCAGATCACTGTCAATCATTACTCTTTGATTTCTTATCATGTGAATTTTATCCTTTATGTTTTCTTTGGTTAATTTTAATATTTCGTTTTTCATTTAAATCCCCCTTTACTATGTGTTAATTATAACATAATTATGTTCGTGTGTAAACGAAAATGAATTGTTTTATTTACTTTTATTGTTTAAGGTCAAAAATTTTGACCTCAAGATTGATCTTTTATAACTCGATATCACAAATTGTGATTTCAAGATTCATTATTATTTTATCGAGGTGAAATTTTTGCACCTCGATTTATAATAAAAAAAGTACAGTTTATTTTTCTGTACATTTATTACATATTCCATCTATTTCAATTTTATGAGATATTATTTTAAATCCATTTTTTTCAATTGTTTCAACAGGACATATATCTATTTCTTGTTTATCATGGCATTTAATACATTTAATATAATGTTTGTGTTCTTTTATTTGATAGTATAGTTCATTTTTGTGATTTATACTTGTTTCTATTACATTATTTTTTAGTAATGTCTCTATTGTTCTATATACTGTTGATTTATCTATTTTTGTTTTAATCAATATATTTTTTATTGTTGCGTCTAAATCTAATTCTTTAATTATATCTAATATTTCTAATCTATTGTTTGTTATTTTTAAGTTATGTTGTTTTAATAGTTCTTTCATATAAGTCCTATTAAGTCTATTATTATTCCTGATATTATTCCTATTAGATATATTAAAGATATTATTGTTATATTTTCGTTTATGTTTTTATTTGTTTTAAATAGTATTAATAAACCTATTCCTGCTCCTGTTAATAATCCTGATAGTGTAGCACCTAGAGTTATTGTATTATTTACATATAATTCTGTTATAAGTATACTTGCTCCACAGTTAGGTATTAGTCCTACTAAGCTTGATAAGAAGTATGAGAATATTGTGTTTTTCATGAATAAGTTTTCTAAGAAGGATTCTCCTAGGTATTCAAATATAATGTTTATTATGAATGAAAATATCATTATAAATAATGTAATACTTAATGTATGTTTTAAAGCAGATTTAATAATACTGTGATTATGATTACAGTTACAATGATCATGTTCACACAATGATTCTATTTGTGGTTGTTCTTTTTTTCTTAGTACTAAATCAATTATAAATCCTGATATCATACCTATTAGGAATTTTAGTCCTAGTATTTTTAATATTATACTTGTTTCTGCTTTATTAGCAATTAATATAGGTAACATTTCATCACTAGTTGATAAGTATACTGATATTAATGTTCCTAGTGAAATTATTCTTGTTGCGTATAAGTTTGTAGCTGAAGCACTTATTCCACATTGTGGTATTACTCCAAGTAGACTTCCAAAAAATGGTCCAAATTTCTTTGATTTTGTTATTATCTTTTTATTATTTATTTTGTGTTCTATATATTCTATTATTAAGAATGTAACAAATAAAAATGGTAATAATTTTACTGTATCTAGTAATGTATCTTGTATTATATCTAACATATTAATTCTCCTTTTAATGCAAAAATGTTGCATTTATCATATCATTATTTTTAGTATGTTGTCAATAAAAAAAGAGGTATTATCCTCTAAAATTTTCTTTTAAATTTGGATGGTCTATCAAGTCTTTTTACTTTTGTTTTTCTTTGTTGTGGGAATTCTAGTTGCGGTCCATATTGTAATGATTTTCTTCCTGTATCCTTCTCTAATCTCTTTAATTCAAGTCTTAAAACCTTTGATTTTAAATTTGGTTGTTCTTCTATTATTTCCATTTTTTTCCTCGATTCATTTATGTTTTTATAATATAATATTCTACTTTTATTGTTAACAAAAAAGAGGAATTATCCTCTTAGTTATTTTGTTCTTTTTCAGCTAATTCTTTTTTTAATTGTTCTATTTGTTTTTTGTATATTTCAACTTGTTCTTCAAGAGAATCATTTTGTTCTTTTAATTCTTGTAGTAATTCTTCTAAACTATTTTGTTCCATGATTATTACTACTTTCTTTAGAATTTAATGAGTTATATAATTTCATTAATCTTTTAAATTCTTTATCACATTCTATAAGCTTTTGTTCTAAGTATTTTCTTCTTTCTAGTTGTTGTTTTAATCCTAGTAATGTATCTTGTTTTGCTTCAAGTTTTTCTTCTAATATATCATTTGATTTTTCTAATTCCAACTGTTGTTCCCATGCCGTAATTCTTTTATCTTCTTGATTATTTGTTATATTGTCATATTTTTTTATTAATTCTTCGCATTGTGCTCTATCTTCTAGATCAATTCCATAGCCTATAAATTTTTGTTTTAGTCCTTCAAATCTTTTTGCTCCAAGATTTCTTATTTGTCTTAAATTTTCTTTTTTAACCACATCATATACAGTATTAATTCCCGCTCTTTTTAAAACGTTAAACATTTTTGCATCTAGATAAAGGTCTTCTACTGTTAAATTTAATATCTTTTCTATGCTATTGTTTTCTTCCATAAGCTTATACTTTTTATACTTTTTTTGTAAGTTTTTGCATTGTTCTTTATCATTAAAATCTATTCCATATTTAAGAAGTTGCATGTATAGTTCATCAGAATCTTTATTAGTAAATCTGTCAATGTCTTTCATGTTTTCTAGTTGTATTATATCAAATATAGTTTTGATTTTTGCTCTTTTTAAACGACTGTATGCTTCTACCGATATTTCTAAGTCTTCTATTGGTTTTTCTAATCTTGCCTTTAATCTCCCATTATCCATTTTATTCATTTCTTCTATTCTATCCATATTATCCTCCTCTTTTTTGTCGTATATTATACACTAATATTAGATTTTGTCAAATTTCATAAGAAAAAGAGGTTTTATCCTCTTAGTTAACTTTCATTCCTTTTGAACCTTTTAATCCATTACAGTTACTTAATATGTTTGTTTCGAATGAATATGTTTTACTGCTTCTATTTTTGAAGTCTTTTATTGCGATATTAATCATATCGTCTAATAATTCATTGTATGGTTTTCCTGCTGGTTCCCATAGATAGAATGATAGACTTCCTGGTATTGTATTTGGTTCATTTACATAGAATTTGTTATTCTTTTTATCTATTATATAGTCTATTCTACATACTCCACTTAGATTTAGTGCTCTGAATACTTTTTTTGATGTTTCTTTTATTTCTTTTGTTAGATCATCACTAATTCTTGCTGGTATTACTCTATTTGTACTAGCCATTCCTTTTGAGCCTTTTGTTTTTCCACCACCAAGATATTTGTCTTGATATGATAGGAATTCATCTGCTCCCATTACTTCTTCTAGTACTCCTGTTTGTTGTGATTGGTAGTTTCCAAGTACACTACAGTTTACTTCTGTCATGTTTTCTATTACTTTTTCTACTACTATTTTTGTATCGTATTCTATTGCTTCTTCTATTGATTTTTCTAATTCGTCTTCTGTTCTTGCTATTGATATACCAACACTACTTCCTAGGTTTGCTGGTTTAATTATAACTGGATATCCTAGTTTTTTTATTTTCTTTTCTATTTCTTCTTTTGATGTATAGTATTCTGTGTCATAGAACCATGTGTATGGTACTACTGGAATGTCTTCTGCAGCAAATACTTGTTTCATTACTACTTTATCTTGCCCTAAAGCAGCTCCTAGTACTCTACTTCCAACATATGGAATTCCTATTGTATCTAGGTATCCTTGTAGTGTACCATCTTCTACATTTATTCCATGTACTATTGGGAATGCTACATCAAGTTCAGCTACATCTTTTCTAAATAATCCTTTTGTATTTACTAAGAAATAAGTGTTATCTTTTTTACAAAGTGTAACTTTCTTTGCATATCTTTTTAATAAATCCATGTCTTTATAGATATTAATATCTTCTAACATTTTCCCTGTATACCATGTTCTATCTTTTCCAATATATATAGGAATAATATCGTATTTATTTCTATCCATGTTGTTTATTGCTTGTATTGCTGAAATAATACTTACTTCATGTTCAACTGTTTCCCCACCGAATATAACTCCAACTTTTATTTTCATGTTTATACTCCTATCCTAAAAAGCTTTTTAATACGCTTATTGTCTGTCCTAATCTTTCTAAGTATGCATAGTGTGTGCATCCTTCATATACTACTAATCCTGCATCTTTTATTAGTTTTTCTAATTCGTATGCTCTTTCGATTGATACTGCTTCATCATTAGTACCCCATATTAGTAGTGTAGGACATTTTATTTTTTTGATATCTTCTTTTATATCTAGGTTTACGTGACCTACTAATATATTTCTCATAACTCCACTTGCGTTTCTATAGTCTGTAGAGCCCATGTGTCTTTTAGCAAAGTCTTCTAATTTATTTAATAGTGGTACTTTTTTTAGTGCCTTTAGAAGTTTTGCTTTCATAGTGACTTTTTGTATTTCTTTACAGAATGGACTTGCTAGACAAACTAGTTTTTCTGTTTCATACTTGCTAGCATATAATAGTCCTAGTTTTCCACCAAATGAATGTCCAATTATTATTGGTTTTTCTACTTTTAATTCTTCTAATGCTTTATGTATTAGTTCTACATAATCGTAGCATGAGAAAAATTCCTTTGGCTCGCTACTATGTCCAAATCCTGGTAAGTCAAAGATTACAATATCAAAGTCTTTAGTGAATCTGTCACCAATTGGTTTCATCATATCTATGTTTTGTCCCCAACCGTGTAACAAGACTATTGTTTTTCCTTCAATATTTCCATATCTTTGATAGTTTAAGTTCACATCCATAATTTTCATTTTCATAAAATCACCATCGGATTAATTATAGCATAAAAAAGAAGACTTATAAATATAAATCTTCAAATATTCTTTATTTTCTAAAGGTTTTTTACATTTATTTATTTTTTCTTTTTATGTAATTTATCAATCCTATGATACCACCAATGATTGCTCCTAATATTGCACCTGTTAATACATTATCCATATTATCTCCTTATTTTACACTAGCTTTAATGAATGAATCAAATAATGGGTGTGGTCTAGTTGGACGGCTTTTAAATTCTGGGTGAAATTGGCTTGCTATAAAGTGTGGATGATCTTTTAGTTCTATTATTTCTACTAGGTTGTTTGCTTCATTAATTCCTGAGAATATCATTCCTTTTGCTTCTAATTGTTCTTTATATTTATTATTAAATTCATATCTATGTCTATGACGTTCTAGTATTTTTTCTTCTTTATAAATTTTACTTGCTAAAGTATTTGGTACTAGTGTACACTCATAGTTTCCTAGTCTTAATGTTCCTCCCATATTACTTACTGCTTTTTGGTCAGCCATTAAGTCTATTACTGGGTTTTTACATACTGGATCAAATTCTGTTGATGTTGCATCTTCTAGTTTTAGTACGTTTTGGGCAAATTCAATTACAGCTAGTTGCATTCCTAAGCATATTCCTAGGAAAGGTATTTTATTTGTTCTAGCGTAGTTAATTGCTTTTATTTTTCCATCTGTTCCTCTAGTTCCAAATCCTCCTGGTACTAATATACCTTTTGAGTTTTTGAATATTTCTTTTAAATTTACGTTATCTTTTTCTAGATCTTCTGAATCTATCCAATTGATATTTACTTTTGTGTTGTATTTATATCCTGCATGTTTTAATGCTTCAGCTACTGATATGTATGCATCATGTAGTTCTACATATTTTCCTACTAAAGCTATTTCTATTTCATTTTTTAGGTTATCAACTGTTTTGATTAAGTCTTCCCAATATTTTAAGTTTGCTTTTTTAATTGGTAAATTAAATTGTTTTAATACTATTTCATCAAAACCTTGTTTATGATAATTTATAGGTATTTCATATATATTTTTTACATCTATTGAATCTATTACATTTTCTACTGGTACTGAGCAGAATAGAGACAATTTTTTCTTTATATTTTCTCCTGTTTCAAATGGTGCTCTGCAAACTAGTGCATCTGGTCTTATTCCCATATTTCTTAAGTCTCTAACACTATTTTGTGTTGGTTTTGTTTTTAGTTCATTTGAACCATAAATATATGGAATTAGTGTACAGTGTACGAAGAATGTGTTTTCAGTTCCTTTTTCATATTGAATTTGTCTTAATGCTTCTATCATTGATTGTGATTCAATATCTCCAACAGTACCACCAATTTCTGTTATTACTATATCTGCGCCAGTTACTGTTCCTGCTTCATATACTTTGTTTTTAATTTCATTTGTTACGTGAGGTACCATTTGTACTGTTGCGCCTAAATAGTCTCCTCTTCTTTCTTTTTCTATTACTGATTTGAAGATTTTACCATTTGTTATATTTGAAGTGTAGTTTAATTCTTCATCTATAAATCTTTCATAATGACCTAAATCTAGGTCTGTTTCGCATCCATCATATGTTACGAATACTTCACCATGTTGAATAGGGTTCATTGTTCCTGGATCAACATTAATATAAGGGTCAAATTTTTGCATGAATACTTTATATCCACGTGATTTTAATAAAAGAGCTAATGATGACGCTGTAATTCCCTTACCTAATCCTGATACAACACCACCAGTTACAAATACATATTTTGTCATGTGACTACCTCCCTAAAAAAAATATCAGCTCTCTTTTCGAGAACTGATAGGCTCTTTTTAATTATAGCACAATCACTATTTTCTATAAAATAGTTTTTTATAAATTTATAAATATTTTTTTAATACTTCCATACTCATCTCTTGCATACTAACATATTCTGACACTATCTCATTTACTTTGTTATCTATTTCTTTTTTATTTAGTATTCTTCTTCCTTCTATTATTCCCATATTTATTCCTTGTAATAATAGTTCTGCAAGCTTACTAGTTGTATCGTCTGTTAGTGTTTTCATTTCTATTCCATACCAAGTTCTAGCTTTGTTTAAAGCACTTGTTTCATGTGGTTTACCATCGTTATATTCTGGATAGATTTCTTCTATTTCTTCTTTTATTTTGTTATACTTTTCATAGTCTTTTTGTAGATATTCTCTTAAGTCATTATTATCTACTTTTTCTAGTATAAAGTGTATGGCATCCATTCCCATACATGCACCTTTACATATTTCATCTAATGCGTTTATGTTTTCACTATTTTGATTTTCTGATTCATTTTTTGTTTCATTTTTTTCATTATTTTCCATTTTATCACCATTTTTATTATGTGGTGATTTTTATTTTTTATTCTTTTTAATTTGAATTATTTGATGTATTTTGACTTCTATTTACGTCATTTGTTATAGCTACAATTATGGCTAAAACTATTTCTTTTTTACTTATATCATTTATTTCTATTTCATATTTATCTCCTATAGAAATAAATTTTCTTTTGATGCTTCCTATTTGATTATTATTATCATCAAATACTTTAAAGTCTAACATAAAAAAGTTTCCTTCGACTCTATATCCATTACTTAGTGTATAGTCGTTTTTGAATAGTTGGAATTTTTTTATTATTTTAAATTCTAATGTATCATTAATATAAACGTTATAGTGTGGGGTTAAATGTAATATTTCTTGTTCTATATAGGCAACCTTATTACCTTCCATATCATTTATTGTAGTTTTATCTCCTAATGATATTATTTTACTTGATATTTCATATACATCTTTATCATTTTCATCTTTTACATAAAATCTATTATGAAATGAAAATAGTTTTTCATTAACATATAATTTCATTTTTTCACCTCTTCTATAATATTTTTTCTAGTTGTTCTAGATTATTTATTGTTTTATATTTTGATTTATTGCTTTTATCTCTATCCATTAATATTACATCTAATCCTTTTTCTTTTGCAATATCTAAAAGTGATTCGTTATCGTCTATGAATATTGCTTCATGTGGTTTTATATTGAATTCTTTTATTGGATAGTTAAAGAATGTTTTATCTTTTTTTTCTTCTCCATATATGCTTGATATATATATTTTATCAAATAGGTTATATATATTATTATTTTTCATGTATGGCATTACACTTGGCCAATTGTCTGATAGTAGTATTATTTTATAGTTTTGTTTTAGATCTTTTAGTGTTTCTAATACATCACTATATAGTTTATATTTATTATCATTATATGTTCTATCGTATGAGATTTCTTCTATTATTTTTTTATCTATATTTTCTAGTATATTACTATAGTATCTTATATACATGTCATATTCTTGTTCTAGTGTTTCTATTTTTTCACTTAAGATATTATTATATTGTTTTCTTTTTTGTTTTAGTTTTTCTATATCTATTTTTTTTATATCTATTAGTTCTAATAGACGTGGTGTTAGATCCCAATTACCTGTTGTTGGATAAGCTAATACTTTTCCAAAGTCTAATATTATATATTTTATATTTTTCATGTGATCACATCCTCTAATTATTTTATCATAATGCTTGTTTATTTTAAATATTTTGTTTTATTTTTGTTGATTTCATCAGTTAATTTGTAGTAAAATATTTATAGGAACATTTAATAGTTGGGTGGAGCTAATCTTCTAACGAAGGGAGGCGATATAATGAAAAAGAAAGATATGTTAATATCTTCCCTAATCATAATTATCTTCCTTTTATTATTCTTACTTTTTATAGTATTAATATAAAAGAATTCACCTAACTCAGCAATGATTTAGGTGATACCAAATATTTAGGCAACACTCAACAATGCAATATTAAGTGTTCTTTTTATTATATGAAGTTTTGCTTCACTAGATACATTTTAACATAAAAGTTAATTTTATTCAAGTTATTTTAGATTTTAGGAGTTTTTTAGGAGTTTTTTTATTTTTATGTATAAGAAAAGCCTTTATTATAAAGGCTTTAATTTCTTAAATGGTGTCCCAGAAGGGATTCGAACCCCTGACCGCTGCCTTAGAAGGGCATTGCTCTATCCAGCTGAGCTACTGAGACAGTCTGTTCCGAAGAACAAACTAATTATACAGCAATTATTTGATTTATTCAATACTTTTTAGCACACTTTTGTAAATTTCTTCGTCATTTACGTTGAAAACTATTTGTTTTACGTCATAATTATCTTCTATTGATAGACAAATTGTGTATATTACTTCTTCTAATATTTCTTTTGTATCTAAGTTACTGTATATATATTCATTGAAATTTAATGTTAATGTATCTTCTAATTGTTCTACGCTTAATAGTTTTACATTATTATTTAAGAAACTCATTAAGTTTGTATTGTACATTTTTGAGCTTTCTAATTCATCTATTACTATTTTAATTTTTTCTCTATCATCATTTAGATATTTTGTTACTGGTACATAGTAGTAATCATCATTATTTTTACTTACATAGTATGTTGTTACACTTGTTATGTCTTTTGATGATGTAATATCATATTCTTTATTTATTCCAAAGTTTCTATCTAATGTACTTGGTAAGTTTATATTTGTTTGTGGTAGTTTATTTAATAAATTCCCTTCTACATATATTATTATTCCGTCTATTCCATCAATACTTGTTAGTGTATAAGTTAGTGCTTCTATCATTTTTTCTTCTAGTTCTTTTTTTATATTTAATATATCTTTTGAAAAGTCAATTTTTAATATATTGTTTTCTAGTTTTAGATTTAGTATTTTTGTTTCATCGGGTATTATTGATTTAAATCCATTTGGTATTTGATCTTCTTTTGTACTTCCTTGTATTAGTGATTCTATTAAGTCTTTTGCTTTTGTTTCTATATCTTCACCTGATACCATTATATTTGTTAGACTTACCATATTGTGGCTATCTAAAAGATATATATTATTTGTTTCTACACTAGAATCTATATATGTTACTTCACTTTTAATATTTTTTAATTCCCTGTTTTCTGTTGGTATTAAGTATATTAGAAATAGTGCGAATAAAGCTGATATTGATATAAGTATTTTTTTTAAGTATATTTTTCTTAACATATTCCACCTCTATTAAAGAATATGAAAAAAAGTACTTTTAATGTACTTTTTATAGAGAAATTTCTCCAATTTTTAATAGTTCTACTACTGCAGCTGCTCTACCTTTTACTCCAAGTTTTTGCATTACGTTTGATATATGATTTCTTACTGTTTTTTCACTGATGTTTAGTTTATACGCAATTTCTTTTGTAATTTTATTTTGTACAAGTAAATCAAAAACTTCTTTTTCTCTTTTTGTAAGAATACTTTTAGACATACTTCCCTCACTTCCTAGTTGGGTGGCTATATTCATATTATTATATGAGGTATTCTAATTTTAGTGAGGGTTTATACTTGGAATTTTACAGATATATATTTATTTTGTTCATAGTTTTCTTGTATTTTTCTTATTATATTGTTTGCGAGTTCTGAATCATGTTTATCGCTTGATATTACTACTCTAATTTGATCTCCATTTATTTTTACAAATGCTTTTAGGTTAAATGTTTCATTAATCTCTTTTTCTAGTTTTTCTTCTTCTGTTCTGATATTATTTATGTTTTTAATTTTTTCATACGCTAGATTTTTTTCTTCAGGACTGGCATCTGCGTTTACTAATATTGCTTGTAATTCTTCTAGTTCATTACTAACTTGTTCTTCTGCTTCAATTCTTAATGCGGTTAATATACTACTTTCTTCTACATTAACTACTGGTTCTTCTGTTTTTGATACTTCTTCAGTGTTTGTATAATCATTATTTGTTGTCATCAGTAGTTCACTAGGCATTGTTATATAGTATACGCTTAATACAAGTATTAGACTGAAAAGTGTTAAAAACCATAAATTCTTTTTATTTATCATATGTCCTCCTAAATATATCTATTAGATTATATTTGGAGTTTTGATAAATATTACTGTTTTTTAATCATTTCGTCATATTGTCTATACATTTTTTGTACTCCATTTTCAAGTAGGAAGTAATGGTATATATATGGTATTAGGAAGCACATTAGCATATATCCTATTATTACTGGAATTATATTTTTTGTAATTATTCCTAGTAGGAACGCTAAAAGATTCATTAATGCATATATTACTGTTACTATTAAGTGTATTAGTCTTTCATGTTGGAAGAATTTAATTTTTATTAAATGTTCTTCTATAAATTTTTTATCTGCTTTTTCTTTATTTTTTTCTACATATTCTAAATAATCGATTATGTATTTTTTCATACTTTTTCTTTCTATTTTCATATTATCACCATTTAAATTTTATCATAAATATTTAAAAAAAGATACATTTATAATGTACCTTTGATTATACCTAATATTATTAGAACTACTCCGCATCCAATTACTACAAACCCATTTCTTTTTGTTTTTTTTACTGCATTTTCATCGTTTCTTAATTCTTCTTTTGTAGCTTTTTGGAGGCTTCCTGACATATAAGCACCTAGTAAGATCATCATTCCACCTAAAAAGTAAGGTATTAAATCGTACATATTTTACCTCCCATTTTAATTATAATATATTTTTTGATAAAAAAAAGATGAAAAATTCATCTTAAAATCCGTAGAACATACAAATTATAAAGAATACAATTCCTAATCCTAAAGTAAGTCTTGAGATAAATAATTCTCCTCCTCTTTCTTTGCGATTAGCGAATAAATCATCATTTCCACCAGTAATTATACTTGAAGCACTTTCTGCTTTTCCACTTTGTAATAGTACTAGCGCTATTATTAAAATTGATACTATAATTAATAATATTTTCATATTTTAATCCTCCAGTCCTTAATAATTTACCATATTATTTATGTTTTTGCAAGTTTATATTATTTCTTCTTTTATATTTTTGTTATTTAATACTTCTACCAACTTATCTATTTCTTCTTTTGTATTATAGAAGTAGAAGCTTACTCTACATGTATTTTTTACTTTTAATTCTTCTTTTAGTATTTTTGCGCAGTGGTTTCCTGCTCTTACGCATATATTATATTTATTTAGATATATTGCTAAGTCTTGTGCGAATATATCTTTATAATTAAATGTTACTATTCCACTTTTGCTATTTTTATTATATATTGTTATGTTTTTGTTTTGTTCTAATTTTTCTATTAGATATTGTTTTAGTTCTAATTCTTTTTTATGAATATTTTCTATTCCTATATTATTTATATATTCTACTATTTTACCAAAAGCAATAACATCTGCGATATTTGGTGTTCCTGCTTCTAATAGATGTGGTGCTTCTTTATATATTCTTACTCCGTCATAATCGAATGATGCATTCATTCCTCCACCGAATATTATTGGTTTAATATTATTTAGTAGTTCTTCTTTTCCATATAGTACTCCTACTCCTGTTGGTCCACACATTTTATGTGCTGAGAATGCAAGGAAGTCTATATCTAAGTCTTGTACATCTACTTTTATATGTGGTACTGATTGAGCACCATCTATTACTACTAATATATTATTTTTATGTGCATATTCTATTATTTCTTTTATTGGTCTAATATCTCCTACTACATTTGTTGTATGTGCGATTGATATTACTTTCGTGTTTGGAGTTATTACTTTTTTTAAATTTTCTAATGTTACTTCATAGTTTTCATCTAGTGGTATATAATTTATATTTAAATTTAGTTCGTCTTTTAATTCAAACCATGGAAGTATATTTGATGCATGTTCTGATAGTGTTAATAATACTTCATCGTTTTCTTTTAATGTGTTTCTAAAATAACCAAATATTATTTTATTAAGTGAATCAGTTGCGCCACTTGTGAATGCTATTTCTGATTCTTTTTTAGCATTTATAAAGTTTTTAATTATTTTTCTTGTATTTTCATACATTGTATCTACTTTTAAACTTATGTCGTAATCTCCTCTATGTGCGTTTGCGGAATAGTTTTCATAGTAGTCTTTTAGAGATTCAATTAATATATTTGGTTTTAAAGTTGTAGCTCCATTGTCAAAGTAAATTATATCTTTTTTTAACATTGGGAAGTCTTCTCTCATTTTTTCACCTCCAGTATTCATCTATTATATTTTTTATATTTTCTTTTTCTGTTTCTTCTATTTCTAATTTATTTGTTAAGAATCCTTTTATTAATAGTTTTGTTGCTTCTTTTTTATTAATTCCTCTTGATTCTAAGTAGAATAATTCATCACTATTGAATGATCCTATCCATGCTGAATGGTTAGCAGTTACATCGTATTCATCTATATAAAGATTTGGATTTATTATACATTCATTGTTTGTTAAATTTATTATTTTATTATTTTGTTCTGCGTCGCATTTTACTATTTTATTTGGTACGAATGATGATACATTGAATTTTAGTTTTCCATCTTTTATATTTACTCCATTTGGATTAATAGAACTAATTGTATTGCTTGCGTTGTGATATGTTAATATGTCATATACTTCTTCTTTTTCTGATATTGTTTTAAGGTTATATTCAATACTAGCATTTTCTTCATCTAGATTTATTATTGTATATTCTTTTATTTCTTTGATGTTATTGAATTTTGATGTTTTAACATTACTATTTTCTTTTAGATAGTATTTTGTTCTTAGTTTTGCGTATTCACCATTTATTTTTTCAAATAATCGTAAATTTACATCTTTATTTACAATTATCATTGTTTCTAGTTTTGTTTTATCTTTGAAATTATAGTTTATTTCTAAGTCTGTATCATTTGTTATTTCTAGTGTTAATGAAGCAATTCCAAATGTATCGTTTGTAAATATATCATATTTAATACTACTGTCTAGGTTTTCTTCTATTATTTTATCATTTTCTAAAATTATTTTATTCATTTTTTAGTTTTCCTCAACTACTTTTGTCCCTAATTTTTCATCATCGTATCCGTACTCTTCTATTTCTTTTACTAACTCTTTGTCTCCTGTTTTTACTATATGTCCATCTTTCATTATGTGTACGAAGTCTGGTTTAATATAGTCTAGTAGTCTTTGATAGTGTGTTATTAGTAGTATAGCAGGTTTATTTTCTTCATAATATTTCATTACGTTTTCTCCTACTACTCTTAAACTATCAACGTCTAATCCTGAATCTATTTCATCTAGTATTATTGTGTTTGGTTCTAACATATACATTTGAAGAATTTCATTTTTCTTTCTTTCTCCACCTGAGAAACCTTCATTTATTCCTCTATGTATCATTTGTCTATCCATATTTAATTGATCTACTGTAGAGTTTATTTTTTTAATAAAGTCATATAGTTTGAATTCTTCATTTTTACTTCTCATGGCTGTTCTTAAAAAGTCTGAGTTTGATACTCCTTCTATTTCTAATGGCATTTGGTATCCTAAGAATAATCCAAGTCTAGCTCTTTCATCTGTTGGTAGGTCATTTAGTTCTTTATCATCAAAAAGTATTTTTCCTTTTTCTATTTTATAGTTTGATGATCCCATTATTACTTTAGATAGTGTACTTTTTCCTGTTCCATTAGGTCCCATTATTGCGTGAATTTCTCCACTTTTAATTTCTATATTAAAGTCTTTTAGTATTGTTTTATTTTCTACAGATGCTGTTAAGTTTTCTATTTTTAATGTATGCATATAATCATCTCCACTCCTCTATTATACATTAATTTATGTTTTTTTTGAATAGAAATGTCTTTATTTCACATAATATTATTGGATATTCGCAGATATTCACGTAAGAGATTTTTATCTCTTTTTGTTTATGTTTTTTAATTTTTTGGTATAATAATTATGGAGATGATATTATGGATTGTTTATTTTGTAAAATAATTAATGGTGAAATTCCATCTTATACTATTTTTGAAGATGATTGTGTTAAGGTGTTTTTAGATATTAATCCTGCTAGTAACGGGCATTCATTAGTTATTCCTAAAAAACATTTTAAGGATATTGATGATATTGATAATGAAACATTAATGCATATTATGGATGTAGCAAGATATGTTAAAAAGTTATTAATTAATAAGTTAAATTGTGATGGTGTTCAATTGGTTCAAAACAATGGTGATTGTCAGGAAGTTAAGCATTTTCATTTGCATGTTAAACCTTTTTATAATGAAAAGCAAGAGTTATTTGATGTAGTTGATATATTTAATAAATTAAAGGATGAGAATTTAAAAGAGGACTAGTTTAGTCCTCTTTGCATTTTATTATATCGTTTTTTATATATTATATATATTGTTGAAAATAGTGTTGTCATGCATACTCCAATAATAGGTGAAGCAATTGCTAGTGTATCAATATCGTTTTCATGACCTTCTATAATAAATTGACTTGGATATTTTGGATTTACATATATTTTATATTCTTTTTCTTTTTCAAAGGTGTTTTTATCTTTATATCCTTTTCCGTATTTGATTTCATATTTTATATTATTATATTCATATGAAAAGACAGGTCTATATGTACATTTATATGGATTCCTTTTATGTTTTGAATTGGTTGATTTTCTTATTTGTGTAACAGTTGCGATGACTGGATCTGTACAGTTTTTCTTTTTGTTTAGGTTTACTGTTAATGATAGTATACCAATTATGAAAAATATTAAGCTTAGTCCTATAAAAAATACAAATACTATTTTTGTTGCTTTTTCTTTCATTTTATTTTCCTTTTATAAATCTATATAGTAAAGTTTTTCTCCATTTTGTAAGTCTTTTATATATTTGGCTCCAAATTTTTCGTAATAGTTTTTTAATTCTGATTTTAAGTATATTTTTTTAAATCCTAAGCGTTTTGCTTCTTTTAGTATTGCGTCATTTAGTATTTTAGAATATCCTAACCCTCTATATTCTTTTTTTACATACATTGTTGCGTACCATGGGGTTAATTCTTGACATTCATCTCCATCTGTAGGAAAAATTGATATGAATCCTACTAAGTTATCATTATCTAATAATACTAATTTACAATAACTTGGATTATCTAAGTTGTTTTTTATTTTGTTTATTGTTTGTTGTATCTTATTATTTAGTTCTTCTTCAGTATCATATTCTGCCCATTCTAATTTTGATAGTCTTGCGATTTCTTCTATGTATTCTTGTTTTTCTTTTACATTATATATTTTCATAATACCTCCTATATTTTTTTTATTTTAGCTACAAAGAATCCTTCATATAGTTCATTTGGTAATACACATATTGTTCCTGGGATTTTTGTAGGTAGTGTCGGAATATTTTTAAATAATTCTTCATTGATTGGAATTATTTCTATTTTATTTTGTTTTATTAATTGTTCTAGTTGAGCCTCGTTTTCTTCATATAGTATTGAACATGTTGAATATACCATAGTACTATTTTGTTTTAATATTTGTAGTGCTTTATCTAGTAATTTTTTTTGTGTTTCTACACTATTTTTTATTAAGTTTTTATTGAAGTGATTTAATGAATTATCTTGTATACTTAGTGTTCCAGATCCACTACATGGCGCGTCTAATAATATTTTATCGAATCTAAAGAATTCATCTAGTTTTGATGCATCTGATAGTAATACTGTTGCGGTTGTTCCTTGTTTATTTAGATTGTATTTTAATCTATCTGCTCTTATAGGATTTTTTTCTACTGCTGTTATTAGTGCTTCTTTATTTGATAAATTATATATTTCTGTTGTTTTTCCTCCAGGTGATGCGGCCATATCAAGTATTTTTTCTCTTTTTGGTTCTAGTACTATTGGAGGTATCATTGATGATAGGCTTTGCATGTATATTTCTCCATTTTTATAAATATCTAATTCTCTTAGATTTTTTTCTTCTTCTAGTATTAATGCATCTTCATACCATGAAACATCTTCATATTTTATGTTTTGTTCATCTAGTATAGTTTTAATATTTTCTTTTGTTGTTTTTGTTGTGTTTACTCTTAGTGTTGTGTTTCTTTTTTTATTGTATCCTTCTAGTATTTGTTTTGTTAATTCTTGTCCGTATTGATTGTTTAGTTGTTCTATTAAAAATTCTGGTATCATACTTTTTCCTTTCTATTTAGTTTCCATAGTATTAAGCTTATTATATATGAAATTATTATTATCATTGGTGCGACTATTATAGCAGTTTTTACTCCATTTTGTACGAACCAGTACCAATCATAAACTGGTGATACTTTTCCATTTTCCATATGTATTAATATGTTTATTAAGTATAATACTGCATATATAATTGTTGGAATTATTCCATAAAGTGAGTCTTTGAATTTTAGTTTATTTGTTCTTTCAAATAGTGTGAATGTTATTATACTTAACACTGGTATTACCAAGTGAAAGAATATATTACTGTTTTGTAATAGTGAAATTATTCCATCTTTTGAGATTGGTCCTAGATATGTGAATACTATTATAAATGTTAGTGAAACTGCAGTTGTTGCCATCAGTTTTAGTCTATACATGTTTTTAGTTATTTCTTGGTTTGTTATTTCTTTTATCACAAATAGTAATGCGATTATACCCATAAATATATTTGAATCTACTGTAAAAAATTTAAACATTCCTATTTTTGATGTTTCTAATATTGGTTCTGCCCCATGTGTTATTTTTATTCCTGTAAACATTATTATTGACGCGAATATAGTTAATAATACTATTATTATGTTTGACATTAATGACGCTTTCTTTTTCATATTACTTCACCTCTTTCATTATATCAAATTTTTATACTATAAAAAAGGCATAATTTATGCCTTTAATTACTTTTTAAATTTACTCCATTTGATTCTATTGCGTAGTAATATGGTTGCGTATTATCAAATGATAATCCTACTGCTGTGTATGGAGTTTGTGATGTTTGTAAATCAGTATCACTATATGTGTATCCTGTTGTACTAGTTAAACTTGTACTTGTTGTTGCAACTCCTCTTACTTTTGCAGATGCGGCAGCTGTTGCTTTAATTTTAGAATTATATGCCCATCCAAATGATTTATTACATTCTGATTCGTATTGGCATTTTATTGTTCCACCTTGATATACTCCATATAATTCTGCCACATTATTATTTTCCACATATCCTGCTAATCCTCCAGTGGTTGCATTACCTTCACTTGATTGTTCTACATCTCCTTTTGCAATTCCTTTTATTGTTCCTGAATCTGTTCTTCCTGTCAATAGTCCTATGTATTGCATTCCTTTTATATCCCCTGTTACTTGAACATTCGTTGCAGATCCAGTATTATATCCTATTAATTGGCCTACATAATAACGTCCTTTTGCATTTCCATCTAACCATATACCATATATTGTTCCTGTATTAT
>Ga0256404_1000937_pt1 | contig 74015 bp, 69 predicted proteins | sample RumenRJG_01DNA_FD_185990 | JGI IMG/M metagenome (GOLD analysis project Ga0256404, IMG submission 185990) | Bovine rumen microbial communities from Lethbridge, Alberta, Canada - RJG_01 | ecosystem: Host-associated > Mammals > Digestive system > Stomach > Rumen | place: Canada: Alberta | collected...
TGTACCCAAGAAACAGCAAAGGAACGATTTCGGTACATTTTGTTTCTCGTTTGTGTCTTTTGAGCAAGCGGCTCGCGTAAGTTGTTGATTTACAAGGCACAAGAAATTCCCTAAAAACTCTCTTGCAGAAATACTTGGTCGTCTTGAACTCATCCGACTCCTCGATGTTAATGCCGTTCAAGGTGCTCATGTCCGTCGGTGTGAAGTCACGGGCAGCCTGACCTGCCAGCCAGCCAGTGGCCATGTCCGCAATTTTGGCCGCAGGAACGAGGTAGTCCATCTTCTCCGATATCGACGTGGACACCTTCTGGTCATTGATGGTGACAGACTTCGAGGTCTGCTTGGCCTTACCGAACACATCGTTCTGAGCCCATTCCAAAGTCTCTTTGTTGCGGGCAGCACCCATGAAGATGTTTCCGCAGGTGGTCAGAATCTTCTGCATACCGTTCTTGCCGTAGTCTGCCTCCAGCTGTGGAAGCTCCTGAAAGCCGAGCGTCACGGCCACCTTGTTGGAACGAGCCGTACCAATCAGACGGTCAATCTTATAAAAATACAAAGTGGGGAGCTCATCCACGATGATGGAAACAGGGAGGTTTCCCTTGCTGTTCACACGGGTCACCAGACGATTCAAGACCAGAGCGTTCAGAGAACCGATGACCTGCTCCTTCTCAGGGTCATTGGCAATGACCAGATAAGAAGGATGCTTCGGGTCAGATATCTTCAGGTCGAAGTCATCACCAGTGAACACCCAATAGGCCTCCGGCGATACCAGACGAGCCGCATTCACACGGAGCGTACCAACCATACCTTCCAACTGATCCATAGCCCCGTTCTGCCATGCCGACTGGAAGGGAGCCATCAGCGACATGATCTTCTCATCCTGCATCAGGATGTCGAACACATCCGCATACGGCTGGCCGAGGAACGACAGCACATGAGGCATGTCCGAGAACTCACCCGTGATGGTGTCCGGCTCCACGACGTTCCCTTCATCATCCTCATACCAGGCCTTCTTGATAAAGATATAGTTGCCGTGAATGTCCGTATAGCTGAAGCCGTTCAGCTCCACGAACATGCCATCGCTATCCGTCGATACATTCCTGCTGGAGTAGTCAACAAAGTCAAGGATGACGTTCCCTTTCCCATCGACGGCCTGATAGTCATTCCAATTCCTGATGACCAGCTTCAGCTTCTTGTTCTCCCAAAGGATGTAACGGGTCAGCTTCCTGCCGTCCTTGAAGCCCGTCGGATGGAAGGTCACGAAGAAATAGATGATGGATGCCAGGAAGTTCTCAGCAGAGTTCTGGAAGAAAGCCTCCGAACCGCCTTTCTTGTCACCGCCCTTGTTCAGGGACTCCAGCAGCGTGGCAGCCGTTTCCGAGGCAGCCGCAAGGTCAGGGATGTATTTCCGCTGGATCGGGTTGATACGGTTGGAATATTCCACGTCCGTAAAGTTCACGATACGGAAGCCGCAGTTCTCCGGCAGATGGCCGTATTTCTTGTTCTTGCAGTACTGATAGAAGAGATTCTTGCCCAGCGTCGGGAACTTATAGTCATAGACCATCATCGCAAAGCCCTTCGCCGCATGCTGACGGATGAACGGGTCGATGATGCCGAAGGACTTACCAGAACCAGGCGTACCCAGCACGATCGTCCCACGGAACGGGTTGATGATATTGATCCAGCCCTTATGCATCCGCTTGTTGAAGTAATACACCATCGGGATGTTCACCGAATACTCCGTCTCGCTCTTTTCCTCCGACTGTTCGAAGGACTCGTTCTCGAAGTTGAACCTGTCCTCCCCAACCTTGTAGTTATAGTAACGTGCGATAGCGTCACCGCCCTGATGGACGAGCATCGTACCGATGATGGACATAAGGGCATAGAGCACCCTGTTGGTAGGCTGTCCATAGAGGATGCCACCCCAAGTACCCTGCTGAACGACGATACACAGGATGATGAACGTGAAACCCGCGATGATCGGGTACAGCACCATCGTCTTCAGGTTGAACTTCAGGCTCTTCTTGGCCTTTGTGCCGACACACGTCACGAAGATGCATATCAGTTCAATGACCTTACAGGACAACACACTGTTGAACACATGGAACCGTGCTATCAGAGCCAGAACGAAACCCGTCACACGACTGTCGGAGGTGATAGGCAGGTTCATGACCAGCTCAACAATGAGGAAAATGTATATGCAGCTGCGGAACATTCCGTAAATCTGAAGCTGCTCTTTAGTCTCTTCTACAGGCATGGTTTGTCTTTAAAAAGGGCATGCGCCTGAGAGAAGGACGCACACCCACTATCGTATGAAAGAAAAAAATTATCTGATTCTAAGCACAGGACGAACCCTGCCGGGTGTCTGCTTCAAGGTAGAAGTCAGGAACCCGTTACGAAGGCTCACACTGTAATAATACATCTGGGAACTCTCCGAGGTAGCACCGTCCTGAGAGGAGCTGAGATACTGTCCGTCCGAGAAAGGATCACCGCCGACAACCTCCATCGCATGCCGTACCACTGGGAGGCTGGCAGACAGAGCACGAAGCTCACCCGCCGACGGCAAAGCCCACCCAGATACAGGGGAGTCATACATCATCACCGCCTCGACAGCCGGACTATACAGATCCTCGCTGGCCATGATGGCAGCCGTGTTCTCTGCACCGCACATGGAATAGGCATCATTCTTCACGCCAGACACAGTAGCCATCGAGTCCGTATATTCGTATTCACCCAGTTCACGAAGACCAACCACCAGAGCCGTGTCCCTGTTCGTATAGAACACCACACCGACAGCCTGATGGCAGTCCTTGTCATAGCCGTAGGGCGATATCAGCGTATTGTCAGAGAGGAGGATGTTCCCCACCGACACACGGTTGTCATAGATATCCGTATGCTCCTCACAGGAAACCAAGGCCATCAGGCACACAGCCATCATGGCCGAATAAACAACATTCATCTTCATCATCAAAAAGGTATTTTAAGACCGACAAGCAGGCCGTTCCTGAAGGAATCCCCATGCAGGAAGCTTACCTGATTCTTCTGAGTTATGGACAGCTGCACACGGTTAGGGAACACCAGATTATACTCCAGTCCACATTCCACAGCCATGAAGAAGCTGCCCCTGACAGCACCCATCTGAGGGCCGAGGCGTAGCCTGAAAGTGGAATTCTTCATACGCTTCAGGCATTTCTTGTAGGCTACGCCACCATCCCAGTAATAGTTCTTGAAGAACGACTCACGGCACACCTTGCCGCATACAGGATCCTCCTCCCAGCGGTCACCCACCTCTCCATAGAACTCCAGCGCATCCGTATAGGACAGCTCACGCTCATAGCCTATCGTGGCATCAAGCGTACTGTTGAAGAGAAAGCCACCGTTCAGGGTCATGAAGCCATCCCCCTGACCTGCAAAAGCCGTCGTCACGCATAACAGCGACACTAAAACCAAACCAACCTTCTTCATATTACTTCCGGATGTTATAAGGCATATGTTTCAGCAGGTTCTCGTCGAAGCTGTCAGCATTGAGGATATCCTCATACTCGATGGGGATATAGACCACACGCCCGGAGATCTGGTTCTCTGATATCTCCAGACGCAGGACCTTCTCGTTCGGGAACGTCAGTTTGTTGACCACGATGACGTTACGGTACGCCTTCTTGAAGCTCTTGGCATTGTTGAGGGAATAGACTGGCGAAAGCTCAATGGTCTGTGAGTTCGTGGCCTTCGTCTCTTTCTTGTCCGTCAGCTTGATACGCAGCTCGGCGATATCATATTTGATCTTCGTCTTGTTGTAGAGCGAGAAATCAATGAAGAAATAGTCACCCACCGTATAGATGTTGTTCACCACAGCCTTGATGCCGTATTTGGAAGAATGGATGTTATAGAAGTTCCTCCTGCTGCAGAAGATGGCATAGGCATAGTCAGCCATCGAACGCTCGGGCATCAGCACATCAGGGTTCTTATACTGCTTCATCTCATCGACGGAGATGTTATAGACCGAGCAAGCCTTGACAGGGCCTGTGGTATATACCACGTCATACTGAGCCATATGACGCTCACCGATGACGGTGATCGTGCCCACCATCTCATTGTTACGCATACGTGCGGACGGCTTGATACGGACGATATTGTCGGCACACTGGTTGCCCACCAGCTTGTCCGTAGAGATATCCACGAGCTTGATGTTCTCAGGCATGACAATATGCGTCGTCACCTCCTCATTGACCAGGATGATATGCTTGGAGTGATTACTGGTGAAGTCATCACCGTCAAGATGGCTCCAGATATACCTCACCTTCACCGAGTCCGGGTTGGAGCTGTTGCCGCTGACCTGCGCTGTGGCAGGCAGGCATAAGGCGCAAAGCGCCACAAGTGTTGTTACTGCTTTCATATTTATCTTGATTTAATTGATTCATCGACTGGACTGTGCATCCGTATTGATCAGATAGACGATCGTGTTATACTTGATCTTCGCCCTGTTCTTACGGATATTCCCAGAGATGGCACTTGAAGCCGACTGGTACATGTTCTGGAGCGCCTGAAGAGCCAAGGCCTCCCCGCTTATCTGACTGCCGCTGTTGCCATTCAATGATATATTGCTCTGCATTGCCTGAGCCCCGGCATCCTTCATCATGTCACGGAAAGCCGACTCAGGGACATAGAAGCCCTCCATGCCGTCGTTGTCATAGACAGACAAAGCCACCTTTATGAACTTGTCCTTCACGAGGATGCTGGTGATGGCAGCCCTCACGCGCTGCTGTCCGAAGCCTGTCACGATTCCGTAGAGATACGTCCCCTTCTTCAGCTTCACATCCTTGATGACCACATCATCGAGGAGCTTGAAGCGCAGGCGTGTTCCCTCATGCGCCTTGGTGGTCTTGTCAATCATCGCCTTGATCAGCGGCTCATCGACCTGAGCCTGCTCACCGATGGTATTGAACTTGTCGGCATTCTGCTCAGACACCTTCTGCACCAGTTCAGGCTTCGGCTTCTCAACGGCTTTCCTGTTACCGGCGCCACCGCCAGAACCGTCACCGCCACTTCCTGAGCCATCACCTGCAGCCATACCCCCAGCAGAACTGCCACCACCGAAAGCCTGCTCCAACACCTTCTGCCGTTCCTTGCTGCGCTGCTGGATATACTCCAGGTCACGGGCATAGTCATCCAGTTCATCCTGCCGGGAGCTGCCACGACCGCCATAACCGCCACGACCGCCACGGCCACCCCCAGAAGAGTTTCCCTCATAGGCATACGCATTGATATGCTTACGGGACTCAGCCAGGCTACGCTCCAGATCCTCCAGTTCCTTCTGCTTGGCCTCACGCTTGGCATTCTCCGCGTCGATGCTGTTCAGCTCATGCTCCTTATAGCCAGCCTGCGTGCTGTCAAGCTCTTCCTTCTCGTTGCCGAGGGCACCGATGGCCGTATAGGCACCGTCCTCACTGAAACGCTTAGTCATCTCCGTCATCTTATCCGTCATTTCCCCGTTCTTGGCATCAGGAAGCGTCATGTTGATGTTGTCAGTCACAACACCCTTCTTGCTGTCATCCTCCTCTCCGAAGAAATTGGTGATCGTATATCCGAGGAATGCCAGAGGCAGGAAGATGACCAGCGGCAGGATATACTTCGGCTGTTTAAAATTAACCTTTTTCATGCTTATCTGTTGTCTAAATTATCCACTATTATCTCCAGCTGTCTGTGCTTGATGAGAATCTGGAGAGAGTCATCATGAGACTTGTCGGGAATCCTGATGAGAGAGTCCAGCTGGCGTTTGAGCCTCTGGCCGTCCAGAGCCATCCTGTCAAGCCATGCCGTCTGATAAGCCTTGGCATCCTGAATGCGCTGGAGTCCCTGGAACATCGGATTGACAGGCGTGATGTCACTGAGAATGTTCTCCTCATCCTCCTCACTGCCGAAGAAGTTCATCGCCGTACCGCATAACAGCAGCAGGAACAGCGTGCCTACAGTCATCATAGCCGTCTGGCGCTTATGAGACTCAGCCCAGCTGTTAGCCCTCTCCGTCCGTTCACGAAGCCTTGCCTTCTTGAAGAGTGACCAGAGCATCAGCCTGAACAGACGGCTGTGCCTTGGCTCACCTTTTTCCTTTCTTCTGAAGAACCACATACCCTAATAGTCAAGATCCTTATTCTCCAGCGTACGCCAGTTGACGATCAGCAGGCCGTGCGGGTTGTTCTCCGTACGGGGGACATTCTCCAGTTCCCCGACGGTGATGATGGAACGCTTCATGTCACGGGAGCGGCGTTTGATCAGCTGAGTGCCGTAATAGGTAAACTTCCGCTCATGCTCATCGAGGTTGATGGAGTCACAGATGATCGTACACACGGCAGAGGACGATATGATATCCGAATAGAAGCCGTTCTCGTCCATGGCCTGCTTCTGCTTCATGGCCGTACCGTCAGCCATGTACATCGCCTTGCCCAGTGTCCACTTGATATAGTCATTGTCAGGCGGCAGGTTGAAGAAATACTGGTGGAAGAGCTGGATATGCGCCTTGGCCTCCATGACGAAGTTCGCCTCCTGCAGGCTGCGCTCTGCCAGGAAAGGGATGTCACCGTCAAGGACGTATATCTGCTGACGTTCCTCCGTCACCAGCTTGGCACAGAAGAAGATGCATATGCCGCATATCACCGTACATCCGGCCACCGTTGCCAGCACCGTCATCAGTGCCAGCCTTGTCTTTTGCTCTAAACTTTGTATCAGCATAATTATAGATGAATTTGTTTACTTTGTTACCATACGCGCCGTTCCAGTGGTCGCCATCGTACCAGCAGACACAGCACCACCGGCAGCACCGATGACAGTACCTGTTGCCACTGCACCCGCCACACTTGCCGCACTGGAGCTTACACCACCGGGGATGAGCCATGAGGCCACTTCAGGCACGAAGCGGATGACATAGGCACCCACGAGCATGCCCATGGCGTACATACAGTTCGAGCCGATTCCCTGAAGACCGAGTGCCCCTATCTGTCCCCAAGAGCTGACACTGCCCTTCAGCAGGTGGTCATAGGCAATCAGGTCTTCCTGCAGGTTGTACAGCAGGATGAAGTCGATATAATAGAGGCACATATAGACCACGAATCCCCATAGTGACAGTGACAGGTACTTCGATATCCATTGCGACCATGCACTGCTCCAGGGCGGCACTATCGAGATGGCAAACATGATCGGAGCGAACATGGCCATGATGGTCAGGAAGATCCTCTGAGCCACCAGCATGCCGTAGTAGCTCATCTGGAAGATCAGCTCACCCACGAAACGGATGACATCATTGATCCACTCCGACACCTTCGTCTCTGCGGCGACGGCAGCCCGCTGCGCATAGTTGTTGATCGTAGAGCCGAGGTTCTCCATGCTGTAGATGAGCTTGTCCCACCAGTGGGCATCCTCACCGATAGCCTGGATCTGCTTGGCCGTCTCAATACTGTCCTGCACCTCGCGAAGCCGGTCCAGGTACTTAGCCTGTTTCTCAGCCACCTTACGCTCCAGGGCAGCCACCTCCTTGTTCTTCGCGTTGGCCATGGCCTTCGTGGTCGCTTCAAGGGACTTCCCGGGAATGGAAAGCTCATTGCATATCCACGAGCTGGAGGTGATGCACATCGACAGGGCGATGATGCGAGCCAGCTTCATCACGTCCATGGCACGTCTGCCAAGCATCATCATCCAGCACTCATAGGAGCCGACACACAAGGCCAGGCACAGGCCGATGACACGGGCATAAGCCACCGTGTCACCGAGAATGGCAGACTTCGGGAAAGCCTCCATAGCAACGAGCAATTTGTCAAGACTCTCGTCTATGGAAGGCAGTCCCATCGTCAGAAGGATGTCCATGGCATCCAAAAACAATCCTGATATCATATAACAATTTACATTTTCAATAATAGCACTGCGCCATACCCACCAGATGAGCCACGCGGCTGACGATACCCTCCATCTTCACCTTGGCATCGGAATAGGCCTGCTGCCGCTTGGCATTCTCCAGCTCATAGCCGACACCCTGTCTATGGATGTACTCGACATTCTGGCAGACGATCTCATTCTCACGGGACAGTTCGTTCACCTGATACTTCATCTTGCCCCCGCTCTTCGTCATGCAGAACAGAAGCCCTTCGGTGATCCTGTCCTGCATACGGTTGAAGTCATCCTTGAAGGAAGCATACATGAGATCCACATTACGGTCGGCAGCCCTTTCCACCTCCTCCTTATGCAGTTCCTCGATCTTCTCGTATTCCTCATTGACCTTCTTCACCTTCAGGCGTTGTGTCTCTTCCTCAATCACGCGCACGGGCATGATACGCTTCACATTGGAATCACCCTCATCGAAGTCCACGCCCAGGCTGCTATGAAAGCCACGCCATTTCCATGTGAGATAGGCACCGCTATAATTCTTGTGGAACAGCCAATAGTACCAGTCAGGGGCAAAGTCCCAAGGGCCGTTCTCCATCGAACGCCACTGCTTTTCCTTCTGTTCGTCGTGCTGGATTTCCGGATATTGTGCAAAGCCCAGTGACGGCACGAGCATCAGCAAGGCCAGCATCATCAATTTTGTCTTCATATCGCATTCCATTTAGTAATCAGTCCTTCAGCAATCGCATTGGTCACATCACTGTTCAGGATGTCCCATATATAGTCATGCGCAAACCCGCCGATAGCCACACAGCTACACCAGAAACTGGCATCTTCAATGATCCGTAGCATACTGTCAATGCTGGCCTTGATCTGGAAGATCATGTTCAGCTTCTCGTCCATCGAGGCCTTCATGATGTTCAGGCCGCTGGCTGTCATCGTCGTGTACAGAGCCTTGATATTCTTGATCTCACGCTCACAGGCATACACCGCCTCCGCGTAATACCATCCCACCATCGGCTTGCTCGTCACCGTCGAAGCCATAGAACTGGTGAAGTCAGCATACTCGTTAATCAGCTTATACAGGCTGTTGGCCGTCCCGCTGAGGGCGGCAGCCAGAAGGACATACGAGTAGGCATTGCTCAGCTTCGTGTTGAGCGTCGTCTTCACGTCATGGAAGTCATCGGTCTTCTTCGTGACGGCAGACTGCTCGCCCAAGCTGATGGCGATGTTATCCCTCGCATTGTCCTCCGCATGCTTCATATCCTTGTGGAGCTGTATCAGCGCCTCAATAAGGGGCGCATTCTTAGGGTATTCAATGGCATGGCAACTGGAGCCGAACGCCATAAGAACCGTAAATATAACTACCAGTCTTCTCATACGCCCAGATTATTCCAGTCATTAATCAGTCCCTCCACCGCATTCTTGCCAGTGAAATAGGCAGCCCAAGACTCTGGATCGATGGCAAAAAGCACGTCGCTGATGCCGTTACAGAACTGACAGGTCAGAACCATCGCCTCCATCTTGTATTTGATCTGCAGCAGACGCGAGTAGATATTGTTGGCCAGAGTCAGACGCTCATAGCGGTCAAGGAAGTTATAGCCGTCATCCTTCTTACTGTCCAAGGGGAAATGCCTGGTGATGGACGAATCCCCGGGAAAATCAATCTTCGCGTTGTTCACGATATTGATGAAGTCCCTGACCAGTCCCTGCGTCTCAGCCACCACGTCGGCCATCTCATTGGCACAGAGGATGTAGTTCTTGACAGGATTGCTGTTAATATACTCCAGCACCACAGGCACATTATTGAAGATATCAACGGTTGCTGAGAATATCTCAGCGTAGTACTTGGTCTCTTCCCCGAATCCCGTGACGTTCTGCATCGACATCACATACAGCTCCTTCATGGTCTGCATGGCAGCCGTGTACTGCATGATCTTCTGCTGCTTGGCATTGATGGAGTCAACCCGCTCATTGTGCTGGTTCTCTATCAGCGTCTGTGAGGCAGTGTTTGCTGTCACCTGTCCGATTGCCCACGGGTCGATGGCAACCTTCACATACGCCTTTGCCGATGACACCACCAGCAAGGCACAAACCCAAACGATGTACTTTAACTTTCCCATAAGCTCATGACTGTTTTATGTTGATTTACCATATTTGCGAAATCACGTGTACCGACACCCAGCGCCCTACGGTCTTCCTCCATCTGCCGTATAGCCCGCTGACCGTCATTCTCATAGTAGCGGACATACAGCCTGACGGCCTCCTTCTCTGAACGTTCCGTCGTGAAAGCCCAGCACATCTCCGGCGGCACCTCCACGCCATACACATCAGAGTCATGGCCACGGCATATCCAGGTCTCCTTGAAGTACGGCCTGCCCTCGTGGTTGTTCAGGGAGTTAATGGTGAATATCTGGCGACGCTGCGTGTCAGTCAGACCCATCACCTTGGCCACCTCGTCATACTTGTCCTTGAACTTCGACTGATCCATCAGGATCTTGATATCTGAGTTCGAGATGATGGCCTCCTTCACGATGGGCGAGTCTATTACGTCGTTCAGTTCCTGTGTCACGACACCTGCGATGCCATTGAACTTACGTACCGTCTTGTAGAGGTACTTGATATACTCTGCCATCGTCGGTGAGGAGATAGCCTTCCATGCCTCCTCGATGATCAGGGCCTTGCGACCTTTCTTGATACGCATCTTCTGCAGGAACACATCCATGATGATGAGCACGACAATGGGGAAGAGAGTCTTGTCTTCCTTGATCTTATCAATCTCAAAGACGATGAACCTGGCATCGAACAGAGAGCTGTCCACGTCATTGTTCAGCGTATCTTCCAGCTCACCGCCACGGTAGAACGGGTCGAGGATATGCGAGAAATTGTTGATATTGAAATGGATCTTCTTCTCGGAGGTTATCTGAGGAATACGCTCCATGATGAACTCATAGAAGGTATTGAAGGAAAGGCTCTTGACCCTCAGCTTCTTGCGTTGGGCTTCCATCCTCTCGATCTTCTTGTCGATACGTTTGAGATATTTGCCCTCAATCAGCTCAGGCATCAGGCGCATCAGCTGGTTGTTGGCAGCGGCCTTCTCACCATCAGAGGCAGCATCGTCATGCATCAGGGCATGCAGCTTCTCCACCTGACGCTTCACCTTCTCATGATGTTCCTTCTCTTCCTCAGTGAAATCCATCTCATCATCCTCTGCAGCATCGGACACCTTCTCATCCTTGCCCTCCGGCTTGTCCTCCAGTTCGTCGATGCGGTAGTCATCACTGTATTTCTCTTCCAGCTTCTGCTCATATTTCTCATACTCACCATTCATCTTGTCCTCCAGCATCAGACGTTCACGGAGCCTGTCACGCTCCTCTTTTGAATAGCCTTGAAAGGGGTGGAAATATTCCTCATAGTACTCCACGATGCACTGGTTAATCAGTCTGTCCTCCGTCATTGTCGGTTCAGCATTCCTCTTGTAGATAAGGAATATCAGGGACTTCAGGAAGTTCTTCTTCTCACCGAAGTTCTCATTATACTCCTCAGTCGTTATCTTGAAGGGATTCATGGATATAGGATGCTCCTTTGAATAGGTGATATAGGTACCACCGTAGATAAGGTTCAGGATCTCGTAGGAGTCACCCGTGTCAACCACCACCACATCCGTATCCTGTTCTATCAGCTGCAGGAGGATGGTGTTCATGTTGAATGACTTTCCCGTACCAGAAGAGCCGAGGCAGAACAGGTTGGAGTTGTCCGTCTTCTTGTCCTCACCCGTCTTGCCGGTGATGTCAATGGCCACAGGCACACCCTGCCTGTCCGTACAGAAATGCTTCAGGGGAGTCTTCTCCGATTGCTTCATGTGCTCCTTGTAGAACAGACACAGGGCCGTGTCAGCCAAGGTCATGAAGAGGTCATACTCCTCATTGAAGCGGTAGGCATTGCCGGGGAAGGAGTTCTCGAACAACTCCAGCTGGTTATAGGCCGTGTCAGAGGGAGAAATGCCGCACTCGTAGAGCTTGGCCTCCATATATGAGGACACAGGAGTCAGCTTGTCGAACGCACAGCTGACGAGGACATTGAAGTTCGTGTTGACAAGGAGCTTGCTCTCCTTGGCAATCAGATCCAGGACAGCATCGATGTCAGCCTTTGCAATCTTGTTCGAGGGGTCAGGCATGGAGCCGTGACGCTTGGACTTGCCCTGAAGCTTACGTAACAGCTTCCGCTGTGCGGGAATCTGAAGTACCTGGTTATACACCACACAGTCCGCATCAGGAATGGATGACAGGAATCCCAGCAGGTCGGTTGCGATGTCAAAGCCGTTGACAGGCACCGACAGATACGGCTTCATATAGGTCGGCAGGTTGATGACATCCACATCCACGAGGTTCACGGACTTCACCACATGGTCACCGAGGTTCAGGTACTCGTCCGTGCTCTTGAAGTTCCGCATGGGGAAAGCACCCTTCCTGAACTGGAAAGCCATGAAACGGTGCAGGTATTCGTCAACCTCGTCCCTGCTGAGCTTATGATGCCAGATCCCTCTCTCCTTCAGGATGTCCACGACCTTGCTGACCTTCACATGGAAATCAGCCCACATCTTCGGGTCATACTTGACAAACGTGCTCTTGACAGCCTCCTGCGTGATAATGATATAAGTCTGTATCTCTGTGTACGGACGGCCTTCGAAGTGCCTGAAATAGGACTTCATCATATAAGACATGTCCTCAGTCACCTCATGGTGATAGGACTGCTTGCAGAAGATATCCTGCTTCTGTAGCGCATAGCCCTCGCCCAGCGTCTGGACGATATTGTTCAGCACATCCGTAAACATCATGTACTGCTCAGCATCGGTACAGTACTGCTGCACAGGGTTCTCGATCTCAATGATGACAGAGCAGTCACCCTTCTCAGAGAAAAGCACCGTGTTCAGCAGGTTCCCGTTGTCATCCTTGATGTCCTGCAGCTGAGCAAACAGACCGTCCAGCGGTTTTTTCTTTCCTAACATACCTTGCTAATGCACATATAGTTCACGATAGACGAACACGCCCTTGTATCTCTTCTTGTTATGAAGACCGCCACGCTGCTTCACATAGATGGTCAGCAGACCGGTGATGGCCATGATGATCATAGCCATGAACCCCGCCAGCTTCCCCATGGCGATGGAGAAGATGATGAATCCAACGAAGGAGAATCCGATGGCCATGGCGGCGAAGGTCAGGAACCTTCCGCGTATTCCCATAAACTCAAGAGGTCTCTGAAGTCCCTTGAAAACAGGACTTCCAACATAATTTGAATCCATAAATAAAGCACATATTAAAAGGAGGAGGTGCCTATCAGCAGACAGGGCACCTTCCCCAAAACGACATTGGGGTTCCTTTTACTTGAAGAACATTGGAAGGGCCTCTGACATGGCGATGAAAGCCACACATCCGCCAATGGTCATCATCACGGTCTTCTTCACATCCTGGTCACCGTTCTGCATCTTGAAGTACACGTTGAATGCACCGACAAGCACGATGACGGCAGCGATGGCCTTCATCAGGTTTGCCACAGGTGTCTCATAGGACTTGATCTCAGTGGTTGCCTTGGTGAAGCCACCAGCACCCTTACTGGAAGCCATGGCATCACTCACGGTGAAGAAGCCCAGCCAGAAGTAAGCCACATATTTCTGAACACAAGGGCTGCAGAACAATTTGTTTACAGCAGAAAAAAAGATTGCGCCTATAAAGGCAATGGTTGATTTGATAAATTGTAACATTTTAATTTCCCATATGGAAAAACCTGCATATTACAAATTAAAGTTACAAGTAGGTACAGCATGATTCTCCCGAATCCCAGCCACGGCTCTCACCGAGGCCCGGCCTGCTGCAAGAGCCGGACACTGCTCCGTCACTTCGGAGTCCAAATTAAAGGTTTATGGTTGATTAACTGTTACAGGAGCCATCAGGCAGCCTGTTCGTATTCGTTCCAGTCGTTGACAAGGCCGCCGAGCGGGCTGTCCTTTCCTTTCTCTGCCAGTTCATTGAGCATGGGCACCAGGTCATCCATCTCAATACCGCCGGTCATCCTAGACAGTTCGGAGGCAATGGATGCTACAAGGGACTTCTCCTTGCCTTCCTTCTCAATCATCACGGGATGGAAGGTCTTTGCCTCGTCACTGATGTCGATTTCCTGCTCCTCCACCTTCGGAGTCAAGTCCACAGCCTCCTTGGTGAAAAAGAGGTCGTATGCAATCATTCCTGCGTACACGAAGATGTATGAGACGCACAGGAACGTCATGACAGATGTAAAACTCATAATATATAATCTTCTTTTTCTATACTTTCCTTCAAAACCCGCAGCCCGTACACGAGGTGCGGAACTGCGGATGAGCATATAATGATCGAACCTTTGTATGACGAAACGGCATGGACCTTATCCGCTGCGGGTGCCTGAGGTTCTGGAAATACCTATCGAAATGCAGCACATAAACAGTCCACGCCGTTATATCCTATTGCCTGCATACGGGAAAGCCCTGCAGTCCCTTAGGCAGACAAAGCCAAAACGTGAGTCGTTTACGAAGCCGTTTCGATGTTCGGTAGAAATTTTCCAGATTTCGGCACACCTGGCTCTCTTCAACGCTCTATTTTTATGATCTCCGTTAAGCAGTCCAACGCTCTGACCACCGAAAATCGGATGCAAAGGTACTAAAAAATTAGAAATAACCAACAAAATATATAAGAAATTTAATATTATCATCAAATATTTTTGAAATATATCAATACTTATATATAATTAAGGTATAGAAACGACACGGAACAAAGAAAAAAGCAGGTAGTCACAGACCACCCGCTCCAAAGAGAAAATCAGTCCCTCGACACGGCAAAGGCCCGGTTCTTCCCATAGTAGTGACCGTCATTCTCGTCCACTTTCGGATCGAAAGACACAGTCAGAACCTCATCCTGCTTGATGTCGAACTCCTTGATCTTGTCTTCACCGAACACCTCGAAGAGAAGCTTCTTAGGATGCTCCTCCTGGGTTTCCAACACATACTGCTGGCTCTTCCAGTCACCTCTTTCCGATTTTCCCGACTTTGCAGGAATAACAACGATAATCTTACCTTTCAGTTTCATCTTAATAATATGTTTATAGGGTTAAACAATAAAACTATTCCAGTTCCCATTCCTCGAACCTCAGACCGAGTGCTTTAGCATAGGACTCCACGTGAACGATCCTTCTCATTTCAGAGGAGTAATAGACCGTCCTGCTTCCTTTGATGACGATGTAGCCATACCTCTTCAGCTCCTCGCATATCCTGAGCCTTTCCTTATCCTTGCCCAGAAGCCTGTTGGTATGCTGTTCCAGACCGAAGATCCTCCGTCTGTGTTCACTCTTATAGACACTCCTTATACCATTGGAGCGCATGATGGCATCCTCCTCGCGGTCACGTCTCAGGTTCAAAGACCTGCATATGCGCCTGACAGTCCGTTCCGAAACGCCTGCAGCCTTTGCTATCTCCCTGTGACTATGTGTTGGGAACAGCCGTTCCACAGTCTCCCATGTCCTATAGTTCATCCTGCCTGTTCCAGCCTTCTGAAGCCCCAGTTCCTTGGCCTTCCTCCTTACGGTGCTAACGCTGATGCCAAGCTTTTCTGCAAGTATATGGTTGAAGGTAATAGGATAGTCCGATATAAGCATGTCTGTCATCTCTTCCGTCCAAACCAGTTCAGGCCTTGCCATTGTCCGCTACAACTCTTTTATCCCGACAAACAAAATCATCACAGATCGAGTCAGTAGAATTGCCCTTACAGGCGGTGTCTTTACAATACAAACACGTAAGACGATATTTCCGCTTACATACAGGACAATAATAACAGTTCCTGCAATACGATCTCACTTCCCTGTCGTTCGCAAGATTACAGATAGCTATCTCCTGCCTTGCCCTTCTAACAAGCTGCCTGCATAAGGCACGTGAACCGAAGCCACTTGTCTTTACGGCATGCCTTCCGAAGAATCTGCTAAATGCATGCTGTTTACCAAGATATTCAATAGCCGTGACTGATTTTTCAGCCAGAACCTTATCAAGATGCCTGCTTTCCCAGTAATCGTGCAACTGTATCTTAATATAGAAATACAGCTTTATCACTGGCAGCAGCATTCCCATCCCAATGACCACATACAGGATGTATGTTATGATCTTTATCCAGAAGATATACCTTTCCATACGATTGTTTTCCATAAAATTACCAATCAGTGCGTCTCACAGGATTGCTGAAATACTTGATAAAATAGCGATATAGATGATCCCTCTGGGAGTCATAACACCAGGAAACAATCTCGTCCTTCTTGAATTTCAGTCCATCATAGGCACGGAACACCCCACAATCCTTATCATATATACCATTATAGATACAGTCATCCTTGGTGATAAATGCCACCTGGCTCTTATAACCTCTCGGCCATTTCTTAGTATTTCTCCACTGTGACTTAATCAGAATAACCCTTATGTTCCTTGCCGCATAGAAAGAGCACAGCACCACATCAATAAACAGAAAGGTGAAGCAGAGCATACCATGAGTCAGATATCCCATATCTCCGTCATAAGTAGTGAAATACCTCATTGTCACATAGCACAGGCATCCACAGAACAGCATGGTTGTCAGAACCGACAGCACAGCCTTCATAATATCTTTTCTTGTAATTTTCATAAAAAAAGCACCTTAATTCGATTAAATATAATTTTCCAGATTATAATGAAAGTGCTGCCAGCAGACATACTGCCAGCAGCACATGAGAGTTCAGAAAAGGCTTCTGCCCATGGACTTATGCTCCCTGAGCTTATCCTTGTTCTGTTCTATAAACGCCCGTAATACGGAGTTGATGATCGTTGCCGTGGACATCTTGTTGATGTTACACTGCCTGAAGGTGTTGATGATGTCATTGTCTATCGGATAGACACGACGGTCATCATTCCTTACCCGATAGTCATAGGTCTGACTGCATTTGAGGAACACCTCCCAGCTGCTTCCACCTTCAGATGATGCCGTATTATCCGTATCAGCAGGAGCCTCTTCTGGCTGCTGCTCCTTCTCACCAGCCTTTGACTGACCAGAGACAGTCTTCTGGCCTTTGATGTCCTTGACGATGCCGTCGATGTCCGGCAGCATCAGCAGGTCATCAGCCGTTGTTTCATTATTCAGTCTCTTATTCATTGTCCTTGAAGATATGGTCACAGATAAACTTGAAAGTAGGATATACGATGTCACGCTGGTTAGGCATCACCTCCAGCGTATTATACCGCTGCATGTCAGCCTTGACCTCGATCTTCGGAGTGACGATGCCATACTGGGATAGACGTTCATCCGTCTTTGCCCAGAGAGCCAGCTCAGCTTTCTTGCCATAACGCTTATCATGGCGGTTCACGACAAAGAACATCTCGGTATGCATCTTAGGGAAGTTCTCCTTCAGCTTGGCCAGGAACAAGATGAAGGTAGCAGTAGAGTTCACTGAAGTTGACTCATACTGGAACGGACATACCACATAGTCAGCCTGTGAGAAGATAGGGATCAAGCCCTGCTGGGCAAGGTTGCCCGGCGCATCGATCAGCACCACGCCATCCATTTCCTTCAGGTTACGCATCAGGTTCTGGACGTTCTCCTCATTGGCGATGTTGAACGGCTGCACGTTATACGGGAACTTCACATCCGTGTACTTACGCTCATCAGCCTTCCGCTTCTCAGAGATCGTCTGCTGATTGTCACAGTCGATGACAAGCGTACGCTTGCCGATAGAAACAAGATAGTTGGCAAACAGCGTACAAAGAGTAGTCTTGCCTACACCACCTTTCTGATTTCCGAATACGATTACCATTGGCAGGCCTCCTTTCTTGAAGATAAAGGGTGAGAACCTGTGAAGCGGCAGGCATGGCCACTACACGATAATACAGCCAATAAAGGCATCAACATAGATTTAACCATACAAAAAACAAATTAAAGTTCAACTTATTCTTTCAAAGAGCCATCACAGACGGCAAAAAACAGACTCCTTTTTGGTAGGCCAATTATACTTGGAGTTGGGCCCCAGAATAAGTATTCGTTGACGATGTACTTCTCATCACACATCCAGGATGGTCAACTATCATGGTGCAAAGGTACAAAGAATTATCGAAACAAACAAGAAAATATCTAAATATTTATATATTTTAATTGCATAATTCAAAAATACGACAAGAATATATTAGTAATTATATATTATTTCAGAATATGATAATATACAAATTACATAATATGATAAAAGCATAAACCAATAATGTATGAAGATGCCCCTGTCCGAAGACAGAGGCAACTGGCAGAAAAAGAAGAAGGCAGATGTTACTCTGCCTGTGCTGAGTCCTCAGCTGGGGTCTCGTCGTTCTTATCCTCGTTTTTCATCTCGAAGAACTTGGTGGCAACGAGTTTTATAGTGTTGTGGTTAACATTTTCCTTGTCCGTCCACTCTTCCGGTTTGAAGAAACCCTCGACAGTCAGACGTGTTCCCTTGGTCAGGAGGTTGAAGGCCTCTGCGTCATCGTTGTTCTTCCATGCCTCGATATTGAGGATTGCAGAAACCTTTTTCTCAGCGTCGCCATTCTTCTCGGTGCGTCTTACAGAGATGCCGAAGCGGGCGACTGATGCGGTTGCGAACTGGTTGATAGTAGCATTGTTAACTACGAAACCTGAAATCTGGAAGTTGTTCATTGTCTTCATAACTTTAATTTTTTTAGATGTTAATATTTAAATTTTACGGTGCCAAAAACAGCAAGACAGGAGAAGGTGCCATAAGGCAAGGGAATGCCGACAAAAAATAAACCCTCGCGGCTCTGAACAAATTTGGATCGAGGAAAGCCTTCCCCAAATTTATTTTGATTTTTTTCGAGCAAAACAGGATGTGTGCCCTTGACGAGCGCCGCTGTCGCTAACTTTGCAACGAAAAATTGTATATGACATCGCCCGAAAAAATGAAGTGAAGACAGAACAGCTGATGGAAGGTTGACCATAGATCAATAACGCGACAACAGGATGTGACAGCAGAACCCGTGACAGGCTGTCTCAGACACACGAATAAGAACAGACAAACAGGAAAGCGTGCAATCCTCAGAGGCAAAGGAAAGACATGATAGCAGAAAACACAAATGGCAAAGCCACTCTGGATGTCGAAGGTTACCGAAGGAGAGTAAGACAAGAAGAAAATGCACAACACAAAATGATCTGCCACCAAGTAAAAGTATGGGAAGAGGATAAAGACAAGACCAACAAGCAAAGGCAAAAGGAGAATAAAACCAACTGCCAAAATCTGCCAGTGCTGACTTCGGACAGGGCATCACAATCTGGGAAAGTAGCCAAAAGAGGTGCTGAATTTAGCTGAATTTTGCTAAATTTCTCTGAAGTACACTGTTGTACACCGAAGTACACCTTAGTTCATTGTAGTACACTGAAGTACACCGAAGTACATCTCAGAAGTACACCATAGTCCATTGTAGTACACCAAAGTACACCTCAAAAGTACACCATAGTCCATTGTAGTACACCAAAGTACACCTCAAAAGTACACTAAAGTACATCAAAGTACACCGAAGTTCATCCAAGTTTATCCAAGTTTATCCAAGTTTATTCAAGTTCAGAACACTGAAATTCACTGAAGTTCACCGAAGTTCACCATAGTTTACCAAACATGCCTTGTGTGGAGCAGAAGCGGTTCCACACAAGGCCGCCCGTGGGGCCATCAGGTGGTATAGAAGTCCACCTGATAGGTCTTTGTCGGCAGTCCGAAAGCTGGATGCGTGTCGAACTCATTGAAGTTGTCCCACTGCACTTCCATCGTGTAGCCTAAAGGAAAATTGAACTCTATGAAGGCTGTCAGCATGTCAAACTCATCTTCGGTCAAACCGTCACACTCCCCATATGCGAGGTAATAGATAGCCCATTCCGGGATGTCGTGTGTCTCTTTCTTCATTTTATGTGCCATAACTCATTTGATATTAAAGGCACCCCTTTGTCAGTTGCCCAACATCGGGGTGCATGAACAAAACAGATTAATCTTTGAAATAGTGATCGATGTACTCCTTAACTGACTTATTGCAGATCTCGCTCAGCTTCTTTGGTTGGAAGTATATGTCACGTTCCACCTTCAGACCGCACACGTTCAGCTCAGACAACTGGGAAAGAGAGAAGTAGCCCATCTCTGCGCTGGTGTCAGTGCCGACAACCAGACCGAAGAAAAGATAGTCATCATCCTCCTCCCTGCCTTCAGTCACATACCAAGTGAGGGCGGTAGCTGGGAAGAAATACTTTGCCACTACGACGGCATCAGCCTTTTTGCCGTCCTGACTGTAAAGTGGGAATTTTTTGAGAGATTCCGCCAACTCTGCGTTCATTAATCTCATAATGTTGCTTGTTTGTGAATTGTTATTTTTATCGGACTACCTGGAGGGGAAGACTTTCTATTTGATTCAAGTCCATCTCCTGCGGAGGAGCTTTTTTTTTCATCGGCATGACCTATCGGGTTTAGACTTTCTATGTGCGATAAAAAGCAAGCCCAAACAGATGACAACAGCAAGGAATTTCTGCTGAAAATTCGCTGTGTAACAGTCAGAACTTTCTGTAGAAATAGCATCGAGGTACTTGACATGTCATCAGGGCATGCTACCTTTGCACAGAGAAAATCGTTAAGAACCCGATTGGCTATGCCGAGAGAAAGACAATGGCGACATAGCAGGAAGAAGATGGATAACAAGATAAATAAAGAACAAAAGGAGCAGAACACCTCACAGTGTTCTACCCCTTGACTTTTGTGGTATAATTTAGCGTTTGCTATTTATTCGGCATCCGAGAACCTGGTCAATTCAAAGACATCGTCCAAGAATAAACAAGCTAACGTCCACGCGAATAGAAAAAGAGTCTCACGACTCTATATATCGTATTTCTATTATAGACTTATTTGGCATTAGAATATAACAATTCCTGAGGATCAGAATCAAGGGACAGTCCATAACCAGCCAATAGTTTCTCTATATCTTCGATTGTCTTACGTCCGCAATTCTTTACATTCATCATATTTTCTTTCTTTAGACAAACAACATCACCCATAGTTATACACCCCAGACCTGTCAGAATATTGATTGCTCTAGCAGTAAAATTAAAATCAACGAATGGTGAACTTAACAATTTCATCTTGCCCTTATCTTCCTCTTTGGGTGATTCATTTTTACAAGATGATTGTAAATGGGCTTCTGCTAACTGTTGTTTCAGTGAAGCATTGAGTAACTTTAGACGTTCATTCTCCTGTTCCAATTGATCCCATTTCTCTTGGGTTTGTTGTAAATTGATTGTCTTTTCTATTTTTTCGAGACATTTGATAAAGATTTTCACAACTTTTGAACGAGAAAGCCCAAGTTTTTCTGCTACTCCTTTTACGTGCCCCAAACCCATCATTTCACGAAACACCGTTTGTTGTTGTTCTGTGAACATTCCGTATGCAGAGGAGGTCGCATGTTGGGTTACCCAACGAAAAAATCCATGAGGCCCATTCTCCATTTCCTCACGAGCCTCTAGGATGTCATGAATTTCAAACCCTAGTTTAAAGTCTGCATTTCTTAAATATTCCGTTTTCTCTGCTACTATCTTTTCCAAATGTGCAAGATCCTGAAGACTGTCAAAAAACTGCTCAATGGTTTCTTTATCGACCATAACGTGGTTCTCCACCATATGGCCTTTTATTATACCCTTTGAAATCCAGTTTGTGACTGTCTGGGGTTGAACATCAAGCATTCTTGCTGCTTCTTGCCTGGATATTAATCTTGCCATGCCACTTTTTTTATTAATTGCATAAGTTTATCATAGCCTTCCTTGTAAGAAGTGTACTTGTAATACAACCAGTCACAGCCTTTAATTAAGTCACCTTCTTTGTTTATATAACCAAGTGCTTCTTGCAATTCTGCACGTCGTTCTTTAGTAGATGGCATGTAAGTAACTCCGTAAATTAGGCTCTTTTTATCAGCTTGAATCCGGATAGCTATTGAATCGGGAACATTCTCCAATGGTAGCGTAACGCCAGTATAAGTAACATTGCCAGATTCTATTTCCTCACACTTTTTGTAATCTGGGAAATCTGCAGATAATCTATTACTCCAATCTTGCATAATCTCACAGCAATAGTTATTTCTTATCCTTTCCAGATGGGTTACACACTCATCAATCTCTTTTAATCTTCCATTTATCAACTCTATGTTGAAACATTTATCATCATTTTTCAGACTAAGTTTCTGGTGTATATACTCATCAATATGATTCTTTTCCACGTTTTTTATCCCCTTATTTAGTTGGTGTACATCATTTACCACACATGCTTTTGCTCGATTGATAACAGTCGTTTCCTCCAAAGGAGCACCCATCGTCCAATATTTGTAATCATCGACATAAAGGTAAGGGTTATTGTATTTACCCCACCTTTCTCTTATGCCATGCTCCCGTTGCATGTTGACGAAGTACTCAAATTCTTCAGCAGAAAGTGGGCATCGTTCTTTTACAATGTACTCATGCGGTGCGAATGGCATCGTTTTTGCAAACGTCCATTCACACCGAGCAATCATTTCACGAAGCTTGTCGTAATCTAATTCAGAAATCATACCTGCTTATTAGATGGCGTATGAACATGCAATGCTGATTACAACCATGATTCCCGCAAGAACCCATGTTGTTCTTTCAACAAAGTCAGTTGTTCTACGGACACCAGAAAGTTTTTTGATGTCGGCAAACTGAGATGTCAGACCACCTCCTTTTGATTCCTGAATAAGCACGATGCCTACCATGAGCAGTGCTGTTAACACAATGAGAATTACTAATAATGTATACATACTTTGTTACTTTTAGGGGTTGAACAATTATATAATTGCAAATATAGTGCCAAACTATTAGCCTTTATTTCTCGTTTCTTACTATTTTGATTGTCAGACGGATCTGATTCTCATAGTGAGCTTCAGGATTTATCTTACTAATGCGACATTCAAAAATCTTATCCCACCCCATTTCGAGCAGTTTGGCGATAGTCTCGTTTTCATCACTGGGGATATAGCCAAGAAGGTATTCTTCCACTATCCCTGTATCAACATCAACATCGCGATAAACCACAGCCACAGCATTTTTGTCATACCGATTGTCGAGATCACGCTCCAGACTGAGACAAGTTCCGACACGCAGTTCTTCCCACACTTCATCTACATCGTGATACTGGCGACCAGCCAAATTACACTCTTTGAAAAACAGTTTCTTTGCCTTCATAATCATTCTTTTTTTTCGTTCAACTTCAATTTACACTGCAAAAATAGCGATGGGTTGTTTCAATTCGTGGCACAACCTCGAAAAATCTTAGTTATTAATCTTACCTTGCATCCACAAGAATCCTCTGACCAACGTACCAGCCTTTGCATTGGGCAGATACTCTTTTTTAAAGTAGAGAGGCACATACGTTTCCTCCGGCTCATGACAGATGGAGATTACTGCCTTGATGAAATCAATACCAAACAGAGACACCTGCTCAACAGATTCAACAGGTGATGCAAACTCAGCATCATCAGGAAACTCCTCGTTGTGAGGCAGATATGCCACCAACTCATTGTTATAGAGTTCCATCGGCAGGATATTACCATTCTCATCGTATTCCGGTTCAATCCCCATGTCCTGACGCATTCTTGCTGATGTCTCAGCATCCAACACTGTTTTTTCTTCACCCTCGACCACCTTGTAGCCACTTGCTGCCAACTCTATGTTAAGTTCTGCACCAGGCACATATTTGTCCTTGTTGATATAATAGTCTGTGGCATAGAAAGCAATAGGCATCCCCTCCGTCTCAGCATACACAACGGCTTCCACCTGGCTGTCCCATTCGGCCACCTTTTTAATCTTCAGTTTATGAGGGATGCCTTTGTGAAAAGGGTACGTACATACAAAGTCTATACGTTTTGACACTTGGTTGTTAAGCAGCAGAGCCACCATTCCCATATCACCACCTGTCTTAACCACGAGCAAGTCTCCCATCTCGTCATCATACTCATTGTGGGTAATCTGCGTGTGTGCAGTATCGAAGAAAGTCCATTTCCCAACATCAGGGAGTTGTTTTGCCAGGAACTCCTCTGGATCCATGATAGTGTCAATATGGTCGCCATGTCCCTGATAGCACTCTGGCTTCTTCCAACCTTTTTCCTTATAGAAGTCATTGAAGTTACCCTCTACGACTTCTTCTGAAGAGGTTGCATGTGCTCGCTCGATATAGTCTGCCCAGACTTCCTCCAACTTTGCCGACTGAGTATCATTGAGAATTTCGCCCGAATGGCCTTCCTTCCAGTTGAAGTCAGGGATGGCTTCTGTCAGTTCATCGGTAGTCAGCAGCAGTGGTGTCCGCTCAGGATGAATCATGTTAGACAGACTCATTCTGATGTAATACATCTTGCGTCCCTTACCACTCCAGTCCTCATCGGGATAAGGAGAGCCAATGATAGTTCCACGCATCACCACACCATTTGCCCCTTCGCCAGTGCGGATCATATAGAAACGGTCACCGATATGGGCTTTCTGATAATCCCAGATACTCCAGTCATAGTAGAATCCTTCGTCAAAGAAATCCTCCATAGCATCCTCAAACTCAGACAGCTTGTAATTGCTGATATCGGTGTTCCAACGCATGATGAAGGTTTTACGATAGTTCTCCTTGACAACGCCCACAGCCTTGTCATACAGTTCAGTCCACTGCTCATCATCCATCTTGTTAAGCAAGGTCTGGGCTGCATCTAACAGCTGGAACTCCTCTTGTCCCTCCATCAGTTTGCAGAAGTCCTCGAACTTCACCATCTTGCAGGTATTCCCTTTCATCATACCTACATACTGGCAAGCACCGATAAACACATCCTCCGTATTATCAACCACACGGATGGTGCTCAGTTCCTCGTCTTCTGTAATATGACGCTTCTCTTCCCTGATGTTTATGGCCTCCAGATTGGTCCACTGGACATGGAGAAAGTCTGCAAACGCATCCTCTATGCGATTCGTTGCTTCATCCCGTCCAATGAACTTAACCGGATTCAGGTGGAAATCTCTTATCGCTCCAGCGATGACTGTTGTTTCACCCCTATTGATGATGTCATCCATGTTCTTGCAACGCAGATGCCACTGCTCTTTGGCTTCTGTCTCGGTCAGTTTAACGCCCTTCTCCTCCTCATCCAGGATTCTAGCTCCACGGTAAACCTTCTTCACGGCATTCAGATAGGCATAGCATAGCTTAACATCCATTTGTGAGGCCAGCCAAGGCAGTTCCACAAGAATATCTTTGCTAACCAAGGGTTTAATGTTGACACCTTGGGTAGAAACATTCAACGTCATCACCGTGTACGAGTCTGTTTCGTCATTTAATGGATTGTGATTCATGATCTTCACATCCTCAATCTTCTCTATTTCCTTGAATGCATCAAAGAACTTCTCAATTACCCGTTCTTCGTTGAACTTACGGATTCCTTTAATCGTGAATTTGTATGCCATATCGTTTACCTTTATATTATTATATTCTTGAATTCCTTAAAAAGAAGAGAGCTGAGCGGTAGGATTCGAACCTACTCCTACAGTCAAAATGAGTGCCTCTGTTCCGATATCACGTCTCTTCTCAGCTCTCTGTTGTGCTCTGTACCGCTTCGCATCACGCGAAAGTTGCAGAAAAGTTTAACCCTTAGATTACCCTTTACGAGTATTTCTGATGCAAAATTACATTCTTGTTGTCTCAATTCGTGGGACAAGGACTATTTATTTTCATTTGTTCCTTCATTTGATAGTATTTCTTCGTTTAATCACATGGTCTCTCCAATATGATATCAGAGAAATCGTCATGATAGTAGGTGCATATATATTTGTCTTTCAAAACATCAACAGACAACTCGGAAACATAATGCTCACCATTCTTCAAGCTATGTAGCCATTCCTCAAAAGAAAAGTCCGTTCTGTCCATCTCATCTGTTGCCAATTCTGCAACATACCAAACTTCATTAGCGCCTAATGCCACGGCTATTTTATATATTTCTACCCGTAGCCAACTATATCCGTCCTCATTGCCTGCAAATGCTGACTGTCTACGACATGTATTGATTCTGAGGTATTCCTTGAATAGAGTTAGCCAGTCCGGCTCGGCAAATTTGGAGTCAACCCCTTTTAGTTCAGGAATCTGAGCATCCCAAACGCCTTCTTCTAACTCGTCTGAAGTGTATAAGTCCAGACTTTTGCCATAAGGTATCACTGCATATAAATAATCAGACATATTATATTATTTTACATTACTATTTTTAATCCGTGTTACATCCTCCAACTTTTTCAAGAATAGGTGGCAGGCTCCTACTCACATATATGTTTTCAGAATTCAGCCTTGCTGTTCGCGGTGCTGGTCAACCTGCCACTTTTATTAGTTGTCAAACCAAAAGATCATTCGGCATGGCTCCCCCTGAGCCTCTTTTTCATTCATCTTTTCATATATTTCATAATAGGGTTTTAGCCAATTCCCCATTTCATCACGATAACTATCTTTTGTCCTTTCTATAGCAGTATTTAGACATTCTTTTAATTCCTGCGTAGTGAGCCAGCTTGGGGTGTGAGCATCTGCACCCCAATCCTCATATTCCTTTTTTGCCTTATCGGATATGTCACTAGGTAACCCTCTTGGGTCATAAAGAGGCCTGCAATCACCTCTTGTACCAGCAAGAATGCCAAACAGTTTGTAGTTCCTGTCACCATCAGCCTCATATGCGTAGGTCCATTCCCCAGTTTTGCGGCTCTTATACTCTACATGTATCCATATATCTGTTGCCATAATTTGAGATTTTTGAAGTTTACGGGGACAAAAGTAAAAAGAGGTTATCCCAATTCATGGGACAACCTCAAAAAATATCGATTATTATAAAAATGCTATAGGTTTACTATGACTTCTCTTCCTATCAGGTGATTAAGTCTTGCACCTACTTCAGCATCTGAATAAATAGAGACCCAATGATCTTCAAATATAGGATTGCTCCTATCGGCACCACCGTTCTTATCCACCTTATATAAAATAAGACGTTCCTTGTCACAAATACCCATAATAGAAGATCGGAGCATTCTAGCATAAGACAAACCTTGTTTAAAGGCCTTCAGTAGTTCTTGCACAGGAGCCATATCCAATTTAGCTTCAATAATCATCGGTGCATTTTCAAAATGCTTTTCGCCTTTTGGGAAGAACACAAAATCTGGAATGGCTTTCTCTTTCCTTCCAGCCTTCTGAGAAAGTTGGCGAGTCCAATCAGATTCAGTATAGCCTAACCTTTTTAGCATTGGAATCAATATTTGTTCTTCTACATTTTTCTCCAATTTTATCTCGCCAAAATCAGCTTCTGCCCCTTCAAAAAGTTGTGGTAATTTTGTAATATCGCCTCCTTTCTCCTGAACCATACGCATCAGTTCTGCATAGTCTTTTGCAGAGAGTTCAATACCATTAATACCCTGAAGGTTTCGTCTAACAATGGGGACTTGCGCCATGTATTCATCCTTCTTCAAGTCATTAAAAGAAATGTTTGGGATAAGGACTCCATCACATACTGTCGTTCTACAATGGTAATAATCGAAAGGATTAAAAATACCTCCACTATTTGATCTCCAAATTGAATGGATACAACTTCTTGGTGAAGTACAATACAAAACGATAATATCCCCCCTTCTTGTCCTTTCATTGCAAGCCCAAATACTTTCTTCATTCACTCCAGCATCTTTTCCCAAAGAATCAAGAAATGCAAAATCACCTTTGCCTGACGCTCCAGTGAGCCAGACATTTGTTGGTTTTGGCAAATCTACTGACTCTTTATTCTCTTGAAGCATATTGGCAAAATCATAGACGCAAGCACATAATTCGGCATCAGATAATTGATTTTCATCCTGAAATTCATTCCATGCCAAACAAATATCATAATAATATGTCAAATAAGCTTTATAATCCTTTGTTCTAGGAATATCTGGCATTTCTATGCCGAGAGCATCACAGTTCTTTTGGATAATGTCAAATCTGCGTGGAAGCAGTATGGGCTTAAACGCATCAAAACTATAATATAGTAACAATGACAAGAGGTTTATGCTAGCTGCTTTGTCGCGGTATTGGCTATTTTTTAGAAGATAAGAATTTGTTTCAAATACCAATTTACCATCATCTGTATATTCAAGCTCTTGCTTATCGTTGATCTTGGGTTTGACTATATCAAATTCTTCCATCATTTTGGAAAATGATTCTCTTGTCCATTCTTCTGGAATGAACCCACGTTGCGAAAGGTTGTTTCCCCAAAGCCACATAAAACCATCTAAATGATCTAAAAAATTATCATCAGTTTTGTCACCACCCCAATTTGCAGAATATTGGAGGATGTCAAAACCCGCCTGGACTATGTCGTCTTTTTCTGGGTCAAATAATTCAATACACTTTTTACCCCTCTCTGAATCCTTATAAAGATCCCATAATTGTTTATTCATATTTGTAACTATTTAAATATTATTCCACAATTTATTCAACTTATCTGCCACCTCTTCTGACAGCAATTGGCCAGAGTGGCCTTTACTCCAATCGATTTCCGGAATTTCTTTTTCCAGCAACTCGATATCAATAGGAGGCTTCTGGTCTGCAGGGACACAATCATAGCAATCCATCTTCATGTAATGACGTTGTTTGCCTTGTCCAGCCCAGTCTTTATCTTCGTAAGGATCACTGGTAAAGATTCCACGGAATACGATACCCGCATTCTCGTCTCCTGTTCTTAGCATGAAGTAACGGTCACCCTTATGGGCATCCTCCCATTCATAAACACTCCAGTCAAAGCCAAAGCCATCAGGACATTCAGTAGTGGCCTGACGATAGGTTTCCAACTTGAAACTGCTGATGCCCGGATTCCAGCGCAACAGATAAGTCTTGGCATGACGTATTGGTTCTGCGTCAAAAGAGTCATAGAACCTCACCCACTCATCATCTGGCATTTCGTCAATCACAAACTGGGCATAGTCCAGTCGCTTGACATACTTGTTGTCCTTAGTGGCCTCGAAGAAATCATCAACAGGTACAATCTTCGTCTCCTTGTCCTTATAGAGTATTACTTTCTCGCAAACTCCGGCAAACCCCTTGTTATTGCCAAGTATTCGCCCGATAAACTCTTCACCATCGGGAGCAGCTACTTCTGCACGACTGAAATTGTCATAGTCCCCGTAGTTCCACTGGATGTCTATGAAGTCCTCAAATGCCTTGTACGTCCATTCCTGTGGTTCAACATCAGGCATTTGTGCCTTGATGTACTCTGGGTAGATATGGAACTCATGCATCAAGCCATTCACTCCGATGTGGTTGTCCTGCTTCTCGATGATGTTTGACATATTGTCGAGACGATAGTAATAGGTCTCAACTTCATTGTCCTCTGAGAGGTCTGCGAAAGTCTCTTCATCACCATCATAGATAACCAAGTCTGGACGGAGCTTCTTGGCTTCCCTCATGAGGGTAAATGCCAAAGCGACATCTGTGCGAGATGCCAGATAAGGCAAGTTGATGGTAAACAAGCCCGACTTCAACAGGATCGTCTCAATACCTTGTGTGGAACCACCCTTGATATACATGGTAGTCCTTGCTATCTCTTCCTCGTCAGGGGCGTGCTCGGCACACATGATAGCAGCGTCAAGCACCTTGGCAGCACCTTCTATCATCTTATTGATATCAAAACCATTGCTGGCATCAAAACAATAGACATTGGCATTCATCACTATCTTGGGTGCCTTGAAAGCCCTGCTAATCTCGCACAGCATACCGCTGACGGGATAGTATATGTAACGCTTGATAACCTTCTCACCTGCTACTTCAAGGGCATCAGTATAGGCATCCAACTGTCCGGCATACCAGCCAGCATAATGGTCGGATTCCTCGTTGAGAATATGCTTGTGCCCCAACGGACAGGTCTTGAAGTCGATAAGGATGTCACTTTCTTCCGTCTGCCATACAAGGTCGATACTACCCGTAAATACCTGACCATCCTTCAGATGAGAGAAGGGACGCTCATGATAGATATGCGTAGCCTGACCATATTCCTCAGTCAACCATGCAACCAGTTCTTCCCAAGCAGTTCTGATGCCCTCATAGTCAATCAGGTAAGTTGAGAGGCCATAGCTGGCAATCAGGTTCTTATAGTAAGCCTCATTATCGATATTCTGCTCAATACCACAATAAATCTGGTGGATGCAGTTGCCCACGTCGGCCATGGTTCTGCCAACCAAAGTACCACGTTTCAGGCTCTCACAAATCTTATAATCCTTCTCCACATGGCCTTTCTCCCACTGTGAACTTGGCGACAGAAACTTTCTGTCAGCCTCACAGAGTTCCTGCTGGTAAGGAATACGACGAGTCTTCATCTTCTCGTTGTCAGCCATATAGTGATAAGAGTTGATTTGCTCGCCCTCTTCTGCGGAAAGCGTCTCATCAATGAAGTGCATACCCACACCCAGCAGATCGCTGTTATCTTGTGGCTGTACACAATCCAGCCCTACATCCTGTAGCCACTGAAGCTCATGGTTGTTCTTTGCAGGCTTCTCCAAGGCCAGAATCATCACGTTCTGCGGTCTGGTCATACCGACATACAACAGGCGGTTGCACTCTGACAGTGAATCACTCTTCACCTTCTTATAGAGCTCTGATTTCTCAATCTCCTCCTGAATATCTTCGGGAACTTTGGTGTTTCCTGAACCATAGACAAACGGCATCACGCGGATATACACCTCCGGATAAGGTGTTTCTGCAGAAGGCTGCTCCGAGTAGTTGAAGTGGATGCCATAGATACTCTGCTTCACACACTTTGCGGGGTCATCCATTCTTTCCCTTAATGAAGTAAGGATGACATACTTCCACTGCAGACCTTTACTGGAGTGATAGGTATGCAACTGCACGCCATTGGCATCGCCCGTACCCACAGGGTCAATCACCGTCAGATAGTCCATAAATCCGTTCACCGTGGCAGGCAGATTCATCTGCACACAATGCTGCTCGTAGGTATAAGCAGTTCTGATTATTGTGTTCAGACACGACTGTGACTCAGATACACGACCAATCTTCTTGACAACATTATACAGGTCGAGTTCAATGATCATGGTTTCAACCAAAGAAGCGACAGACTGCTGTTTCAGCATCGGGCGCAGTTCCAGCAGACGCTTCACCAGAGGCACATCATTCAGGAAGTCCTTATCCTTCGTGTTCTCTTCCGCATCAAACAACAGTTTACTCTCAATCAGTTCCTTAGTGCCAAAGTCCTGCTCGGTCAGTATGGCTATCTGGGCCTTTGCCAACGAGTCCTTCTCACTGGCCACCAATGCTAGCAGCGCCAGTACCAATGGTGTTGCTGCCATCTGCGATACAGGCAGGTTCTCTCTACTGGCAGGAATACCGAAGTTGTCTGTCAGCACACCAGCCATCTCGTTCAAGGGCGCATTAGCCCTGCCCAAAACAGCAATGTCACTGGGCTTCACACCCTGCTGAATCAGGTGCGCGATATGGTGCGGCAGACCTACATCTTCCTGAGTTGACAAGTCCCAATAGCGAAGCGAGGTAATGCCCTCCTTGTTCTCTCGGTGCTCCTTCAACGTGATAGACTTCTCATCCAGCACACCCGCAAAAGTGCGCTTGAAAGTCTCATTGCAAACCTTCACGATGTCAGGCAGAGAACGGTATGACGTATCCAGTGGTTTGGCCATCTCACAACCATTCTGACCAGTAGCAATACGGTCAACCACAGCCTTGGTCAGTGTGATGTCACTGCCACGGAAACCATAGATGGCCTGTTTGTAGTCGCCCACCCAGTAGCTGTGTTCCATCAGTTCTGACAGGCGGTCGAAGATTTTCACCTGAATCGGAGAACAGTCCTGATACTCATCCACAAACAGGTAGCGGTAGTCCATCGAGATTTCCTTAGACAGTTCCTCGTCTGTCAGCAGGTCTCGCATGTACTTCTCCATGTCGTTGTAGTCCAACAGGTTCTTCTCCTTCTTGTAGTTGGTATATCTGTCTTTCCAACGTGCAGCCAGGTCAAACAGCAGACGGATGTAGGCCTCCTGCTTCTGGTAAACCAGTGGCCAGTGCCATAGTTCTGCCAACCGGTCTCTCATCTCCTCTGCCTCTGGCGCACAACTCGTCCAGGCATTCAGCAACTTGGTCAGTCTTTTGTACCATCCGATGCTGGGATCGCTTAAACCACGTCTCATGCTTCGGATCTCGGCCAGTATGTCCTGCTTCTTCTTGCTCTCACGCTGTGTCTCAGCATAGCGTTTCTGGGCATTCAGAATGTCTGTCAGTTCCTCTTTGGTGTAATCAGACTTGATATTCGGCCTCACAAACTGACGGATATAGTCCAGCGATTCCTTGATACTTCGCTCATAGCTGTCCAACTCATAGTTGGTGGTGTACGTAATCACACGCAGGATGTCCTCCTTCCAATAGTCGTAGTTGACACCTCGCTTGCCTACACCATATTTGTACTGGATATCAAAGTTCTCACAGAAAGCGTGCAGCGTCTTCAACTCCTCCTGTGTCGGCAGGTCTGACAGCGACTGCGAGGTATAGAACTGCGTATCTTCCTCAGCCATCACACCCATGTCGGGCGACAGTCCCAGGAAGAACCAATACTTGTTGATCAGCGCATTGGCCACACTATGAATCGTACCAATCATAGCCTGATCCAGACGGGAGGCTTCCTCGAAGAGTCCCTTTTCATAGAGCACCTTCTTAGCTTCTTCCTTCATCTCACTGGCAGCCTTCACGGTGAAGGTTGTCATGATGACCTGCTCCGGCTTTACTTTCTGGTCGCTGATCAGGTCTGCAAGCGTATGGGTCAGCGTATAGGTCTTTCCACTACCGGCACTGGCATTGATATATGTTACGTTTTTCATTATTCGCCCTCCTTCAATCCTTTAAATATGGTGTAATTGCTGAAAATGTTGGTCTCCTGCTGTCCGTCCTTGACATTCAGCGGGAACAGAGAGTCTGCCTCTGTGGCATTATAGTAGTCCAGCATACCGCATGGGAACCCTTCGCCAATCTCTATCTGTCCACTGTCTATCTGTTTCTTGCGGTAGAAGAAGGCGTTCTTCAACTGCTCCACGATGTTGTCGTTGTTGGCTGGCTCCAACTGCGTACAGTGCAAGCCCTCAAAGTGCTCCAGACTATACAGATGACTCTCTGGCATCAGGAAGTAGGCCACCCGTTCTACGGCATCACGCTTCTCTGCTGAGAGCATGGTGCGATAGAGTTCCAACTGGATGGAGCGGTTGGCTTCCAACAGGTCTCTGTAGTACGACTTCGACGAAGTCCACTTGAAGTCGAATATCACAGGATGGTGGTTCTCGTCCTCCAGGGTCATATCAATGAAGCCTATCATATCCCAGCCTTCCTCGGTCTTGATCATACCCATGTCCTTGGTGATACGCTGCTCACAGCCTGTCACGGTCAGCCGGTTCTCACGCAGTATGGTCAGCAGCACCTTCAGACACTTCTGCAACTGTTCCGTCAGCAGTTCAGCTTCCAGTCTGTTCTCTGGCAGATACAGGATGGCACCACAGGCCTCGATGCTCTTTCTCACCTGTTCCTCGAACTCCTCTTTCACTCTCTGCTCTATTTCGTCAGCAGTGCTGCGCTCCTTGCCGTCACGGGGTGCAAACAGTCCCTCAATCACGGCATGGGCCACAGTACCCTTGGTGGTTTTCACGTCTGCGATGCTGCCAGGACCGGTGTTCACAATGTTCAGCATACGCTCCATCACGAAGTCCAGCGGGTACTCCACCAGTGTACTCAGCGACGAATAGCTCAGGTGGTTGGGCCATTTCAGCAGGTCGGCATGTTCAAACTCAATCTTCGACTGCACATTCTCGTTCCTCACCAGCTTCACATCCTCCATCTTCTCCTCCAGCAGATTGGGCGTGATAACAAAGTCCTTCAGGTTATCTTCGTCTATCTGACTTTCCAGTCGTACCATAAACGGATGCTTCTGTGCCGGTTCACCACCCACATAGTCGGTCACCACCAGTATCAGCTGCTCGTCAGTCATCAGCAGCGGCATCATCTCCATCTTCTGATGATAGTCCGCTTCCTTGCGCTCATCCCACAGTGTCAGGCTCTTCTCCACCTGCTGGCGCTCACTGGGATAGAGGAATCCGCAGTCCAACTGACGGCCATTGTCACCCGTAAAGTTCATCCAGATGGTGCGCTTGCTCCTGGCAGCCATCTTTGCCGGACTGTCTATCAGTTCCCTGCTGCCTTTCTGTGCGGCATACTGCAGGAAGGTCTCGCCCTTGTAGAGGGTGCTCACCCAACTGTCCACTTGTTTCCAGTCTGCCTGTTCGCCCATGCCCGATGAATCCAGCAACAAAATAAAGGTGTCGCACATCTGAGCCAGACTCTGCAGCTGACTGATCCAGCCCTCGTTGTTGGGCTTCTCACCCAGGAAGTGTGCACGACTGCTGGCCCAACCCGACAGACTGTTCAGGTACGACTTGATTCTGGTGGTCTTCACATCGTTCTGCACCTCGAATGGTGGCAGGTATGTCTTCACCAGCTGTTCGCGCTCCTTCTTCTCACGCTCATCCCGCTTGGCCTTCTCCTTGTCCGAGAGCTCCATGTCCTCCTCCTTGTCATGGAAGGTGTACTTGCCCATCACGTAGTCATTCACCATCTTCTGGCAGTTCTCGTTCCTGTAGCCACCTTCGCCTATAATCTTCTCAGCCAGTATGCCTCCGAAGTAGGTGCCAAGTGGCTGCATCGGTTCATAGAGCCAACTGATGATGCTCTGTATGTTCAGCGGTTCCTTCATCATCTCCAGACCCAGCACAAACAGCTGTACCAACAGCGGTGTTGCCTCTGCCATGCTGCTGCCCATTGTTGGCTTGCCCATCATGCGCAGCCAGTTGTCCATCGCTTTATTGCTATTGTTTATCCAGACGTCAGCAGCCAGTTCCTCACCCTTCATCGAGAGGTACTCATTGGCTGCATTCTCGTCGGTAAAGCGGTATATCAGGAACGACGTGTCACCCTTTTTCAGTGCTATCTTTCCCTTCGTGTCCGATTGCAACAACCGTGTCACCTTGGCCAGATTGCTCTCGCCCGAAGCCTGTGGAGCCTTGTAGCTCACCGTTGCCCCTAACCCTTCCAGGGCCTCCAACAGCTCTTTGATAGCCGGATGCAGCAGCTCCTTCTCGCAGGGCAGTTCAATCTCCAAGTCCGTGAAGACGCTTTTCTCTACTTTATTATATAAGTAATGTAACACGGTGGCTATCCTGTCTGCCAGACCCACGCAGTCGAAGTACTGCTCCGTTCCTGCCAGCACATCCAGACGGCCACTCCCTGAGCCAGCCACCGGCTGCCACTTGTCCATCATCAGACTGTCACGCCACCTCAGGGCTTGCTCTGCCGTTCCCAGTCCCGACAGCCTGAACGATTCTGCCAGGATGTTCTTGGGGTGCCGTTTCATATACTCCGACAAAGCCCTGTAGTAAAGTACTGTGCGGTTGTTACCCGATACGTCCTCCACATGGATGCCTATTCTCAGTTCCAACATGGCAACCAGCCCCATGGTGTCACATACCATTGTGTCCATCAGCTCTGGCTGCTGCTCGCTCAATCCGATAAAAACATGCCCGCTAAACTCAGGCGAAAACAGTATCTTCATATCGTTCACTAGGTTTTTAATTTCCAAATTCCGCTGCGAAATTAGTATATAGTTGTCCCAAATCGTGGCACAAGCTATAACTTTTTTCTGCCAACGGTCATATTTTGGTGCGAATATACGAATTTTTATTGGATTTTGGTACAAAAAAGTGAGGAAAACACCTTTTTGATATCAACATTTGATTCAAAGAAGTATTTCTGTGCCTATTTTTGACACAATTCGGTTATTTATCGAAAAGGTGTAGGAAGGGCGTTGCAAGGGAGTAGCAAGGGGCAAGGAAAAGGCAAGCATATATTATAACTTGTTGTGTCATTCAGTGACACTACTTTTGGCGATTTTGAGCATATAAAGTGAATTGAATTCACTAAAATCCTACATTTTTGAAACTTTTTTGTGATTTTTGTCTTTAATATAAATAATAATGTGTATCTTTGTGGCAAATATTAATCTAAAAACAATGGCAGAGAAGAAAGATCTCAATAGACTAAAAGTGATATTGGTAGAGAAAAAGAAATCTAATCTTTGGCTCTCCAAGCAGCTGGGGTGTGCACCAACAACAGTTTCGAAATGGTGCACCAACTCATCACAGCCCCCATTGGAAACGCTGCTGAAAATAACCAAACTTCTTAATGTGGATATAAAAGACCTCATTAGGTTTGAAGAGATGGACAAAGAAAACTGAAACAAAAGAGTAATTATGGCTAGCATACAAGACATTCGCGCACTGGAGTTGCGCATAACAGATATTGTTGACGACTATGTCAAGAAGATGTATAACGAGGATGATGTCCTCGCTATTGGCCGTCGCTGTGGCAAGATAACTGTCAAGGCAGATGCTAAGGAGAATATCAAGGTGGGTAAGACTACGGAGCTGTACCCTCTGAGGGACTTGGTTCGCACTGGTGATGATGGCAATCCCGAGTCAGACTGCGATAAGATTTCTGACATTGCCAACAGTTGGATATTTTTGGATTAGTGATTGGCTAATGTAGTAAGGACATAGGCGTAACATAGGAAAACTTATACCTGTGGCGATGATTCGGAGATGCAAGAAAAGAGATTGAACAGAGAATGAACTAAAAATGAACGAATATGGCAGTTCCAATATTTGAGGATTTTTTATATCCATTTCTGCAAGCTATAGAAAAGAAAGATATGTCTATAGCTGAAATGAGGCAGTATATCATTGACCATTTCCATCTTACCGATGAAGATTGTAGCATTCGCACAAAAAGTGGGAATGCCACTCAAGTGTCGGACAGGTTAAACTGGGTTAGGCAATATCTACGTCGTGCTCTTATGATTGAAATGCCAGAACGTGGTGTTTATCGCATAACGCAACGTGGTAGAGATTATCTGGCGAGTCATAAAGACCTTCGCAAGAAAGATCTTATGCAATATCCAGAATTTGCTTCCTACGCAACGGGTAATGTAAATCCTGACACCCCATCTTTCCCCACAAGTAAAAACGAAACAGAAAACTTGACTCCTACAGAGCAACTGGAACAAGCTTATCATAGCATTGTGGATGACCTGGCAGCTGATTTGCTTCAGAAGACTTTAGAACAATCTCCATTATTCTTTGAGCACTTGGTAGTCGACTTGCTTGTTCAGATGGGCTATGGAGGATCTTTTGCAAACTCCGCTCATGTTACACAATATGCACATGATGACGGTATAGACGGTATTATATACGAAGATAAGCTTGGCCTTGATAAGATTTATATTCAGGCCAAAAGGTACAAGATAGATAATACGATTGGGAAACCCCAAATTCAGCAGTTCTCTGGAGCTTTAGATGAGCAAAAAGCTACAAAGGGAGTGTTTATAACAACAAGTTCATATAGTAAAGAGGCCAAACAATATGTTGAGAAGTTGAACAAAAAGATAGTCCTCATAGATGGCCAAGAACTTGCTCGTTATATGATTGAATACAACGTTGGTGTAAGTACCAAACAGGTGTATGAAGTAAAAAGAATTGATTCGGATTATTTTGAAGAGTAATAATTATACATTATGAGACCTGAAGAAGACCAATTTGATGATTTCAAGCCTGCCGTTGTGGATGACGGTGTGAACGATACCGTAAAAAAGGTTATCGAAAAAGAGATGTCAGATCTTGAAGCTTTCAAAGCTGATAATGATGACATTATTTTCGGACATGAAGAACCTAAGCAGGCTCTTACTGAGATGATGGTCGAATACATCCAAAACGTTGGTGATGTCAACGAAGTAAACTATTGCAGTTTCAATACAGGAAACGGTGAAGCCATCGATGCATGGGGCTATAGTGGCGACGAGGATATGATGTCGGTAGACCTCTTCCTAACTGTTCTCGTTGATCCAGAAAAGAGCAATACTTTACCTAAGTCGGAGATTGAACGACACTTTAAGTGGATGGAGAAGTTCTTCGAGCGTTCTCAATCGGGTACTATGTTCTCTCGAATTACAGACAAACGTAGCGATCTCTACCAGATTGCTCAACTAATAAATGATGCCGAGAGGGTTGACCGAGTAAGGATGTTTCTTATGACCAATGCCATCGTTCCGGCTAATCTAGAGATAGATGAAAAGGAAACTGAGGAAGGTACTATTATGGAGTATCACCTTTGGGATGTTAAGCGTATTAAAAAACATGATGACATCCTGCGAGGCAAAGAAGCCGTTGTGGTGGATTTCGAGGATAAAGGATTCTATCCTCTACCTTGCATCAAGATGCCTGATGTATCGGATCGTGTAGAGTGTTATTTGACCATTATTCCAGGTGAAACACTTTCGAAGATTTACAACCAGTATCATCAGCATATCCTGGAGCAGAATGTCCGCACGTTTCTTCAGTTCAAGGGGGCAAGCAACAGGGGAATTCGCGACACTTTGATTGGTCATACACCGACAGCAGCTCAGCGAGCCAAGGGTGACAAAAAGCGTGACCCAGAACCAGACATGTTCTTCTCATACAACAACGGAATCTCGACAACTGCTACAGAAATTGAGATTGCTAATACCGAACAAGGTCCTGTAATCACAAAATTAACGGATTGGCAGATTGTGAATGGTGGTCAAACAACGGCAAGTATTAGCGCCGTAATGAAGATGAAAAACACCGATCCAGAAATGATCAAACAGGTATTTGTTGCCATGAAGGTGTCGGTCATCAAAGATAAAGAAGCCAAGGAAGATCTTGTTCCTCGCATCTCCCAGTTTGCCAATACTCAGTCTGCAGTAAAAAAGTCGGATTTTGGTATTAATGAGCCATTCCTTCAGGAGTTGGAACAACAATCTCGTATTGTATGGGTGAAAAACTCAATGAACAAGGAAATCTCCAAGTGGTTCTTCGAACGTACCCGTGGTCAGTATATGGATATGGCAAAGCATACTGCAAACGCAAAGGAAGAGCGTGAATATTATGCAGAATATCCAAAAAATCAGATGTTCGATAAAACAACCTTGGCAAAGTGTATAATGTCTTGGGAGCAAGAGCCTCATACCGTTTGTAAAGGAGGAGAAGCTTGTTATACTGCTTTCTTCAAGAAAATGACTCAGGCAAAAGTTCGTTTCGATGAAAATGCGTATATGCAAACTATTGGCAAATTGATTCTGTTTAAAACCATTGATGCTTACTATGGTAAAGACGGAATCAATCTTGCTGGCTATAAAGCGAATATGGTTGCATTCACGATGTCGGTCTTGGCTAAGATAACAAACAAAGCAATTGACTTCGAATCTATTTGGAGGGAACAAAGCGTCATAACGCCTTCTTTGTACAATGAATTAGGTGGTGATGTAACAACTGTTTATGCAAAACTTTTATCGGGAAACAATAGTATTACATATAAAGTCAAGGCAACATATACTGCTGCAAGTGGCAGGAAGATGAACAGGTGGGAAGTTAAAAGCATAGCTGATTCCGAGCTTGAGAAACTAAAAGATACTGTTCTTTACCGAGTAATGAAATTGGTGGTGGAACTGCAACCTGCAATCTGGAATCACCTTATGGATGTTGATGAAGGCACAAATATCAGCGTTAACACTAAACGTGCTGCATGTTGGTCAGATCTTTGCGCGAAGAATGTAGGAAGCAATATAAGTATTCCTTCTGAAATTCTATCTTCTAATGAAGACTTCGAAATGACTCCAGCCATGATACGTACAACAGAAACGGCAAACAGTTACGACTACGAAACATGGCATGATATCAATATCTGGGGCAAAGAAACTGGATTGATTTCACCTCGTGACACTGCCTTTATGGGCAGCATATACTACTGGTGTAAGAGAGGTAGAGAATTGACCTACAAACAGGCTCGATATGCTATGAGGGTACTTGAAATGGCGCGTTCAAAAGGCTGGGAAGAATGATACGTTATTCGGACATAGAAACAACAGACACCATGCTCTTTCCTTATCAGAAAGAGATGAAGCATCTTGTCTTTTCCAAGTGGGACACCATGAATAACATCATGGTGCAAATGCCTACAGGAACCGGCAAGACTATTCTGTTTGCTTCTATCGTTCGCGACATCCGCAGTTGGATTATCCAAAATCGAAGCCATTCACACATTCTCATTCTTGCACATGTTAGGGAACTGATACAACAGGCAGCTGATAAACTTGCAAAACGTGGTATAGATAGTGGAATCATAATGAGTGGTCATCCTCGACAGATGGAAAAAATTGTCCAAGTGGCTTCTGTACAAACCTTCATGTCAACCCGCAACAAGGATAGAATGGCAATGGAGCAGTTTGATTTTATTATCATCGACGAAGCCCATCATGCCATGGCTCCTCGCTATCAAGATATTTGGGAAATGTTCCCTAATAGCAAGAAGCTTGGGGTAACAGCAACACCCTGGAGAATGGATCACTCTGGATTCACCTCAATCTTCGACGACATCATTATTTCACATCCAATTGAGTGGTTTGTCAAGGAAGGGTATTTGAGTAATTACGACTATATTTCAATTGCTCCCAATTCGGATATTCAGCACGAAATCAACTCCATCGACCGGTTTGGTGTTGATGGCGACTATCTTGAAGAAGAGTTGATTAACCGATTTGACAAAGATAGTATACGTGCAAAATTATACGATGCATATTACCAATTCTGTAAGGGTAAGAAAGGTATTATCTACGCAATCAATCGTCAACATGCTGCAAATATATTAGCTACATACCAGAGTCATGGGGTAAACATCGCGATGATAGACGGCACTACACCAAAGTCGCAGAGAGAAGAACTGCTAGATGACTTCCGAGCAGGAGCTTTAGAGGTTATTGTCAACGTCAACATATTCTCCGAGGGCTTTGACTGTCCGGATATAGAGTTTATCCAACTGGCTCGTCCTACCAAGTCACTCGCTATGTTCTTGCAACAGATAGGCAGAGGGCTCCGCACATCCAAAGACAAGGAGAAAGGATTAATACTTGATAATGTTGGGCTCTACAATCGCTTTGGTACTCCAATGGCCAATCGTAGATGGCACTATCATTTCCTCGGTCACGAGAAAGATCCTCTCGTCTATAACGATGGTACTGGGCTGACAAGAGACATCATCTTTGAAGAACGCGAACCGGACTTTAGTGAAGGTGACGAGCAGATGACATTGGTGGAACATGCCGAAGGAGGCCGACAGATACGAAAAGCCGAATCTGAAAATGCCAGTCATGGTATTGGGGATTTTAATGTATTCAAGAAACAAGGCAAGTACGGCATTTGTAGTAGAAATAACAGAACTATAATCCCACCTGTTTATGAAGATATGCATCCCTATTATAAAGGCTATATACCCTTCAAACTCAATGGGAAATGGGGTATCATGCTGAGCAACGGAGTTGTCAAGGTTAAACCAAAATACTATCTTATCGGTGCTTTTGTGGATGGCAAAGCAGAGGTTAAAAACACTATTGATAGTGAAAGCTATTACATTAACGAAAAATTAGAAAGAATATAATGGTAAAAAAGAAATATAAAGTATTGGATCTGTTTTGTGGATGTGGTGGTATCAGCGAAGGATATTATCTAGCTGGTTTTGACATCGCTGGAGGTATAGACTTTAATGAGTATGCTACCATAACATTTAAACATAATTTTAAGAAAGCTAAGGTTCATAATGTTGACATAACAACATTTCCAAATGAACAGATTTTGGAAGAGTATGGCGATGTTGATGTTATTGTTGGCGGACCTCCATGCCAGGGCTTTAGTACTGCAAACAGATATCAGAAAGAAACAGATGACCCGAGAAATAAATTATTTTTTGAGTACATCCGCTTTGTTCAGCAGATACATCCAAAATTCATTATGATTGAAAATGTTAGAGGTTTGCTGACCAGAGATGGAGGTTATGCTATTGATAGAATAAAGGAAATACTTGGCTCAGTAGAGTATAATATAACATATCGAGTTTTAGATGCTTCGGAGTATGGTGTTCCACAAAACCGTAAGAGAGCTATTATTGTTGGAGTTAGAAAAGACTTCAAAGATTTGTCTTTCGACTTTGACAAATTGATTAAACAGCCCAAAACCACAGTTGGAGATGCTATTGGTGAGTTATATTCCTTCGAGCAAAGTCCCGACGGTACAAAAACAATTACGACTCCAGCAGATACTCCATTGAGAAAGTTTTTGAGAGCTGAAGATAATACTATAACTGACCAAGACATTGTTTATCCTGCTCAAAAAGTTCAAGACAGAATAAAGCATGTTCCACAGGGGGGGAACTGGCAGGATGTACCAGAAGAATTATGGCCAAATAATAGAAAGAACCGACATTCTTCGGCATACAAGAGACTTGATCCAAACAATCAGTCTTGCACGATAGATACAGGTAACGCTCATAGTAATTACTTTCATCCTATTTATAATAGAATACCTACAATAAGGGAATCTGCGCGTTTACAATCCTTTCCTGACAGTTTTGAATTTCAAGGTCCAAGAGGCAGTAAGTATAGGCAGGTTGGCAATGCAGTTCCCCCGTTATTGGCAAAAGCAATAGCCGAAGAAATTAAAAGAATTTTGAACAATGAAGATAATTGATTTATTTTGTGGTATAGGCGGATTAAGCCTTGGTTTTGAGCAGGCAGGTTTTGAGGTCGTGTCTGCTATTGATATGTGGGCAGATGCGGTAAAGACCTATAATCATAACAGGAAGGATAAGGTTGCTCAAGTAATTTCTGTTGAGGACTTTAATAAAGATGTTCTTCCTTCTTTGTTAAAAGAGCACAAGATTACAGGTATAATTGGTGGTCCTCCTTGTCAAGGCTTTAGTACCGTTGGCAGGAGAGAGATTGATGATCCTCGAAATAAAATGTATTTAGAGTTTTTCAAAGCTGTCAAAATGGCTTCACCAGATTTCTTTGTTATAGAAAATGTTAAAGGGATGCTCACTCTAAATAAGGGCGCTTTTGTGAAGGATCTTCTTGAAAGGTTTGGTGAAAACGGATTAGGATATACCATATCATATAAATTACTTAATGCTGCAGATTATGGTATTCCACAGAATCGTTATAGGGTTTTCTATGTAGGAATCAAAAATAAAAAGTTTGAATTCCCTGAACCCTTTGGTTATCAACTAAGTGCTAAAGATGGAATTAGTGATTTGCTTCATTCTGATAACAGTCATTATGGAAGTGAACCACAAAACGATTTCCAACGCAAAATGAGAGGCGACCAGAAACACCCCATGAATCAGGATTATACGTCGCATACAGAGCAAACCGTTAATATTATAAGCATGATACCTGATGGTGGAAATATTAAAAGCCTTCCACGTGAATATTGGGAAGTCAGAAAATATAATAAAGCTTTTGAACGTATGAGTAGTTCACGACCATCCAATACAATTGATACAGGGCATCGTAACTATTTTCATTACGAGGAACCACGTATTCCGACACTTAGAGAATCGGCAAGAATTCAGAGTTTTCCAGATTCCTTCGAGGTATTAGGAACAAGAGGTAGCCAGTATAAGCAGGTCGGAAATGCCGTTCCTCCTATGCTTTCAAACGTAATCGCAGAACAAATTAAATCACTGTTGTCATGAAAATACCTTTGGCTGTAGAAACATATAAAGGTGTAGATGGAAGTAGTCTTTCTTCTACTCGTTGTTCTCAAATTGTTCAAGTATATGAAATGCTCGACGATTTTGGAGATGATTTAATAACATACGTTGGTATTCAAGAGTTAGCGGAAAGTCAAAAGCTATTCGGCTCAACAGCGGCAAAGAGTGCCATTCGTACTTTTTTCCCTTTATTAAAGAAACTTGACTTTGTCAATTACGATGGTGAATTCCCTGCAAACAAATGCTTCACAGAATTAGGAACACAGTTCGTTCTTGTTTGTAGGGCATTGGAAAACGTCTCTGATGACACAAAGAAAAAGAATGAGGTTGTTGCAAAGCTCACTCATATAAAGCATAGTATTCAAAAGCAAGGATTGATAAATATGTACAACAACCCTGCATACGAATCTCATAATATGTGGTTAGCCCTCAAACTATTTCAAAGGTTCAGAGTTATACATTGGAACGAATTCCTCTTTCTTTTGCATTGTAAAGAGGTAGGAAAATCAACAGAGGAAGCTCTTGACGAAATAGCAAGACTTAAGGATCAAATAGAAGAGTATGAATTTGTAAATGAGAAAGAAGAACCACTTCCAAATACTTGTTATTCATATTTAAGAAGTTTTCTTATAGAAGCTGGTCTCATTGAAAGCTTGAATTCTTCTATTGCCACAGTAACTGATGAAGCTGATGAATTTTTTCACGCAATTAAATTATAGTAATTATGGGTTATTACGATAAAAGTATATTAAGTGACATAGAACAACTTGGTAAGATTTTGAGTAAAGAAGAATTACCAGAAAATGGAAAGCTTCCCAAACTTCCATTACAACAAATTATCTATGGTGCACCAGGAACGGGAAAATCCTTCGGTGTAGACGAGGATGTAATAAAGTTTGCAATGCAAGACATCCGTACAACTTTTCATCCTGATAGTGACTACTCAACCTTTGTGGGAGCATACAAGCCACAAATGGAGAAGGTAACTATACGTGATGACCGAGGTTTCCCTGTCAAAGAGAATGGACAGATTGTTTATGAGAAGAAAATAGTATATAAGTACACTCAACAGGCTTTTCTAAAGGCATACATTGCGGCATGGAAAGACTTGGATAATCCTCATGTGTTGGTTATCGAGGAAATAAACCGTGGCAATTGCGCCCAAATATTTGGCGATTTGTTCCAGTTGCTTGATCGCAATGACATTGGGTTCTCAAAATATCCTATTACGGCAGATACAGACATTATGCGGGTGCTGAATGAGGAATTTGATGGCTTGCAAGTTGCAAATGTCGATGCTATCAATGCCCATTATAAAGACAATGTAGTGGCCGACGTACTGAATGGTAGTCGCCTGTTGCTTCCTAACAACCTCTACATCTGGGCTACGATGAATACAAGTGACCAAAGCCTCTTCCCAATCGACTCTGCCTTCAAACGCAGATGGGAATGGAAATACGTTCCTATCAGTAATGCAGGCAAGTCGTGGAAGATATGTGTTAACGGCACAGAATACGATTGGTGGTCGTTCGTAGATAAAATTAACAACAAAATCTGGGATGCAACACACTCAGAAGACAAGAAACTGGGCTACTTTTTCTGTAAGGCCGACCGCAAAGTGAATGAGAATGACGAAGAAAATAGTGTTATCTCTGCAGACAGATTCGTTGGCAAGGTACTCTTCTACATATATAATGATGTATTCAAGGATTATGGCTTTGATGATGCCATCTTCAAGAACAAAGAGGATGGTAATAGTGATTTATTGTTCCAACGCTACTTCAAAGCAAACGGAAAACCTGACGAAGAGAATATTGAGGTATTCCTGAAGAATCTAGAAGTTAAGCTGGCATCGGAAGTGGCAGATACATCAGAAAATATAGAAGATACTCTTGAAGAACCGCAAAATGAGGCTACTGATGTTAACATATTGAGTAATGACATTGAAAATGAAGGAAATGACCAGACCAAGTACACTTTCGACGGTAAAGAAAACCTAGGCAAGGGGCAGCTGGCAGTCTCTATAATAGAGAAATACATGAAAGAACATCCAAACCTTTCGTTCGATGAGATAAAAGAAATTTTCCCTGATTCAATGATGGGCAATTCTTTGAAATTGATAGGTTTGATTGTTAAAGATGAGGATGTTAAGAATGCTCCATATAGCTACCAAAAGAAGGCATATGGATTCTTTAAAGCGGAACGAAGGTACAAAGATGTAAATGGTGTCGAGTTCTTTGTCAGCAACTATTGGAACATTACAAACATTCAAAATATTATAGACTTTGCAGAACAACAAGGATGGACAATCGAATCTAAGTAATTTTTTACTATGCGTATTCTGATTGAAGAATATCAATACACGTTGACTGATGAAAAACGTCAGCATGACTTGAAGTGTATCCTGAAAGAATTGGGTGGCTTAGAGAATGTTGAGGGAAAGGTAAGTGTCAACTATGTTGGGTACTACTATAGTGCCGAACTTAAGGATTGTGTTTTTATTCTGCCTAAGGTTCTCATAACTGTTGGTGAAAACAAGAAGGAATTAGCATTCGGCGAGCATCTCCCTGAAGACATTATAAATATCGAAAAGGATTCCCCTTTGAGTGAAGACCAAAGACGTTTCATCTATGAATTTGCCGTATGGATCTATCGTGCCATAGATGTTTACAGGGCAAAGAATAAGAAGTCTGGCATCATCTGTTACAAGCACATAGCCGAGATGAGCAAAAGCAGAAGGAGGGTGAGCAATACTTTCTTGGATGTACTCCTGTCGCTGATCCAGTTCAACAAGGACAATCAGAATTTTTTCTTTTTCACCTTGAAGAACCAACACTCTGGGTTAAACAAAATTAATTGGACAAAAACCATTTCAAAGAGTCAAGCCTTTGTGCAAGACGATGCCCCTGTGTATCTAAACCCCGTGAACAAGAGGCGGCAGATAAACTTTGACGAGGAACTGCTGGTAATATTCTTTAGTATATTGAACTACATAAATGACAAGTATGGTTTTTCGACCGAAATAAACATTAACTTCCCTCTGATACCCAAGGCACAATTTGAGAACTACATGAGAGGCATGGGTAAGATACGCCTGCATCAGATCAAGTACAAGTACTTTTCTGACAAAGCCCTCCAACTCTGGGAACTATGCTACGCTTTCTTCGACCGTTCGCACCAGATTACCATTTCAAGCGAAATGCAGGATTATCTGCTTGCCAAGGACTTCAATATTGTTTTCGAGGCGATGATTGACGAACTTGTGGGTGATAAGATTCCACAGAAAGACAAACGTCTGCGCGAGTTGAAGGAACAACCGGATGGCAAGATGGTTGATCATATCTATCAATGGCAGAACCTCACAAACAACGAGGATGAGGATAAAACCGTTTACTATATTGGTGACTCAAAATACTACAAACGTGGAAATGCCATCGGAAAAGAAAGTGTGTATAAACAGTTCACTTACGCAAGGAATGTTATACAATGGAACCTTGATCTCTTCAATGATGGTGCGGATGAAGAGAAGCAGGGGCATGTGATGCTTCGAGATGATGTGACCGAGGGTTACAATGTGATACCGAACTTCTTTATAAGTGCCCAGCAGAATACACTAAAGAAAGAAGACGACATCCACCTAACCGACAAGAAGGAAAAGTACTTCTTCTCTCGTCAATTCGAGAATCGACTGTTCGACCGTGATACATTCCTAATAGCCCACTATGACGTAAATTTTCTCTTTATCGTTGCGCTTTATGGCAGAAACAACACAAGCGAGAAGGAGATTTGGAAGAAGAGGGTAAGAGATATGTTCAGAAAAGAGATTCAGGACATGCTGAAGAAAAAATTCCTCTTCTATGCTCTTACTCCTCACGAGAATGTGAATGCCGACGAATATATCCGAGAGAATTTCCAGTTGTTGCTGGGGAAGGTATTCAGGCCTTATGTGGATGTGGATACTCAACAGTATTTTTCGTTGGCTCTTCGCAATCCCGAAGTTCTTAATAAGCCAGAAGAACAGGGGCTGAAGAAACAGATAGAAACCGAGAATGAAGGAATCCGCCAGATTATTGATCAGTATTTCTATCGTGCCGCATGTGATTTGGGAACCAATCCTTCCACACTTGCATCATTGCCAAAGGTGGTGCCGACCCCAGTAGAGTACATACCGAACGAGTTTAGAACAAGATACTTCTTCGAAGCATACATGAATAGCAATTTCCTTGTGGGTTGTTATAAGAGTACCGAACATTTGAATTGGATTTTCGGAAGGATAGGAAAACGAGACAATATGTATAACATCCGTATCGACAAGGATCGTGATGGCAGCATCTCTAAGTATAAAGCAAAGAAGGCGCCTGCCTTTCTTTTCCTATATAACGTGAATGAGCCGACAACTGAAGGCTTGATGATGTTCAAAATACATAATGCCGCTGACACTCCTTATGAGTTCATGAAGAAAACACAGTACCCAGGACTCCAAGAAGGAAGGAACTATGTGAGTTATGTATTAGAACAAGATCCAATAACTTTTGGTGAGATAGATATTGTTCAATTACTCAACGATTACAAATCATCGCACAAGGACTATAAGAAGGGCGAAGCAATATATATGCTTGGCCGAGAACTTATTCAATATAGAAAATAAAGAGGTGGATTATGAACGTATTAGAATGTAACTGTTCGTGGCACTTTGCCAAACAGCAGGAAGCTAGTCAGGATGTAGGTCCCAACAATGCAGCCGCAGAACACTTTACGGCAACGCCTTATCCGTCGTTGATACGTGAGTCAATTCAAAATTCACTTGACGTTGTGCTTGACAAATCTCAACCATTGAGAATGAAGTTTGAGTTTGGTAAGTTGCGTACCAGGACCTTCGAGTCATTCTATGAGCTACGTTCACATATTGCAGGTGTCCTCTCTTTGTACAAAGAAAAAGCGAAACCTCAGTATGAAGACATGTTGAATTGCTTTGATTTGTTGTATAATGGTCAGAGTGTAGTAGAATACATTAAGGTTTCCGACTATAACACCAAGGGAATGGATTATAAACCTAACGATTCTCCATTTCACGCCTTTGTTCGTGCAGTAGGTTTGACTTTTAAGGAGGAAGAAAGTTCAGGTGGTTCCTTCGGCTTCGGAAAAGCTGCCTATTTCCTTATGTCGCCAATCCATACCGTTTTGGTGTCAACCATGACGGAAGAAGGTAAGACTTTCTTTGAAGGTGCAGCAAGCCTTTGTACTCACCTGTTCAAAGACGAGAACGGACAGATGGTGAAATATCAGCATTATGGCTACTATGACAATCAGGGCGGCAAGCAGCCTGCAACTCTTCCTACAGACATACCTAACAAGTTCAGACGAGAGGAAGTCGGAACAGACATCTACATTATGGGTGTTGATGGATCAACTGAAAAGCAGTATGAAGCATACGATGAAATGATCAAAGCGGCTTTGCGTCATTTCTGGTTAGCTTTCATGCACAACAAGCTAGAAGTTGAAATAGGTGACACACTTATTAATGCTGATACACTGAATGAATTGATGATAACACATTTCCCGGAAATAATCGACAGAAACCGTGTGGGCGACAATTACAATCCGAGACCATACTATGAAGCCGTGAAGAATGCCAATAGCAGCAAGGAGTTTATCCAAATAGACAGAGTTCTTCCTTTGCTTGGTCAGGTAAGCCTTTATGTGTGGAAGAATAAGGATGCTCGTGATGGAATCATTCACATGCGTAAACAGAGAATGTTTATCTATAGATCTCGTTTTTATTCAAATAGCTATGGCTATTTCGGAGTGTTCCTTTGTACAGATTCATATGGCAACAAATTGCTGAAGAGTATTGAAGACCCTTCACACAGAAAGTGGGAGCCACGAAGAAACAGACAGCTGGGGAAACAAATTGCTGATGAATTGCAGGCTTTTATAGATGAAAGCTTGCGTGATATTTTCGTTTCTCAGGAAAGTGGACCTTTGGGCGTGACTGGTCTTGAAGATTATCTTTTCGTGCCTGAGGAGTTGGTTGGAACAAACCGAGACGATATAGAAGATAATCCTTTCTTTGGCGAACCAAGCGAAGAAGAGCAGGACGAAGGGACTTCACCAATTTCCACCATTGCCCCCCCAGAGCCAACATTTAATTCGCCTAAGAAGGATTCTATCGGTAAGGTTGTCACCATTACAGGAAACCGTGGTGGAGAAAGAATGTCGGGAGGTGAACTAGGTGGACACAAACGAGGAGAAGGAAAAAGGAAAAAGAAAGGTTCTGGCGGAAGTCCTGATATAACGGGATTTACACCAACAGAAGATGCAAATGTTGGCGAGTTCAAACGCAACATACCTGTCCGCTACCGAGTAATGGCAGAGAATAGAAATGGTAGAATGATCCATGACATCATCATTTATTCGGACTTTGATATTGAACGTGGTGAGATTGAAATCATTGTTGGTGGCGAAGAATATGATGAATCAGTAGACATAGTAAAGTCATCAATGGGTGAGGTTTCTGGTAATACTGTTACAAATTTGAAACTCAAAGCACAGATCAAGAATATTGTTGAGCTAGAATTTGCAGACAACATGAAGCACGCTATAAAACTGACTGCTTATGAATTTAAATAACATTACATTCCCTTATCCTGTTTTGGGTAGTTTTGATGACATTCTGCCTGCTCCTTCTGAACCTGAGGTTGAGATACATCAGGACAAGAAGAACTATCACTTTGCTATCAAGTTGGGATATGAGAACAAAGAGATAGAGGACCTGGTTGAACAAGATTATGCCGACTATGTATGTGAAGTAAGTTGCGAGATGACAAGATACAGGAGGTGTTTTAAAGGCAAGTTGCTCCATTTCCAAATAGATATTCCTCGTAAAAGTGTGGCTGGAAGAATCAACTTCTCATGCACAATAACTCTTAAGAAAGGATTAGCGAACTACACGAATGAGGGCTTCCATCTTGATTATAGCGGCCATTCCTTTGATATGGATGCTGGCGATTTGCTGGGTATCTTGGGTCAATTTTATTACTATGCGGATATCAAGTATGATAAGTTGAAGGCTGTTGGAACTTTTATGGAAATCAATGAAACAGAAGACCCATTGCCGTCAACCATACTCGACAAAGACAAGATTGAACTACGTCTTCCTACGGCATTGTACCGACAATACAAAGACAATCCAGCCGTGAATAGCAAAGCAGACATTCTACATGCCTCTATTGTACTTAATTCGTTGACATATGCGCTTTGTAGAATTGAAAGGCATTACAATAGAAAATGGGCAGAAACAATTTTCTATCGTATTGACACAGAACCAGAACTTGCTGAGTTTATGGATCAGGAGCCAGAGGATTGGCGAGTAGATAAATTGGCACAATTGCTTTTGGGCAAACCATACGAACGATTGTTTAACTTCCTTGCTAATAAGGAACAGAACCAAGAATGATATGGCACTACAGAAGATATTGACACAGAGTTATATTGAAAGTGTTTTTGAAGAAGTTGAACGAGGTGAAGGCTTAGACAGATTTCTTCAGGAGTCGTTCCCGTATGAGGAAGATAAGCTACTTGTAACACCTCAGGTCAAAGAACCAGTTGGGCTGCTCGATCGTATGGTTCCAACTACTGAGGGCGATTTTCTTTCCGCTATTGCATTATACGATTCATACAAGTCTTTGAAGCCCTTACAGGCAATAAACGCACAGTTTTGGGAGTCGTTGGCTTTGACGGATTTGTTCCCTTATATGCAAAAGCGATGGAATCTAGCAGAAGCCAAAGATTTAAGGAAAAGTATTCTCAATCACTTCACCTTCAAGTCTCATGGCTTGATGCGTCACGGACTTGCTGGTTTGTGGTGGTTGGTTTATCTTTCTATGGATGAGCAACGAGATAACAAATACGAATTAACCGAGTTCCTTTTTAAGAACTACACTCTGCGTACTGTGCGTTTTGGAGTTGGCAAGGTTATACAACACAAGGAAGCTGCAATTGGAATTCTGCAATACATCAAAGATAATGAAGACAACATTCCTAGTTTTGAAAATGTTGCACACGGCCTTACCTCATATTTCAACAAACTTGGTGCTGTAAAGCAATTGACTTTTCTTGATCGTGATTTTTTTTATTCTGAAATGGCTAATCATATAGAAGAATTTAAGCTTGCTTCTACTCACTATAGTGAGGCTGATGAACAGGATGATTGAGCACTCATATTAAAGAACATATAGTATGGATCACCTCTCAGCACAACAACGCAGCAAGAATATGTCGGCCATTCGGTCTAAGGACACGAAGCCGGAGATGATTGTGCGGCGAGGACTTTGGAAACGTGGGTTCAGGTATAGGCTAAACCACAAGCGTCTGCCAGGACATCCGGACTTGGTTCTGAGGAAGTATCGTACTTGTATCTTTGTAAATGGCTGCTTCTGGCATGGACACCTTGTGGAATCAAACACTATGCAGAATTCTGCTTGTTGCAAGATTCCAAATACTAATCGCGACTTCTGGATAGATAAGATTCGCAGGAATAAAGAGCGTGATCGTGAAGAGCAGCAAGCATTAGCTGCTATGGGTTGGCACTGTATCACGGTTTGGGAGTGCGAACTAAAACCCACCAAGCGTGAAGAGACACTTGACTCTATTGTCTTTACTCTGAATCACATCTGGCTACAGGATCATGGGGCGAAAGCCATCCCATATCCAAAGCTGGATGAAGAAGATATGCAAACATCAGTGGCTGCAGAAAGTGATAGTGGATGACATCTTGTCCCTCAGAATGAAAATACCTCATGTTACTATAATAAATGAGGACATCGAAAACTCTATAAGATTACAAATATTATTGGCTATGACAACAAGAATATACATATTATTAAAAAGCCGTGAGGGATTTTTCCCTTTAAAGATTAATGAAATAAGTAAGACTGAATTATGTGGCGAAATCAGCGACTTTGGCATTAACCAAAATTTTGATGGTATATTCGAAGCCAATATTTATCATGACGGTAAATTGTCTGACATTGAAAATAATGGATGGACTTTCAGTTGTCATATCAAAGGTAACTATCATGTGCCAGGAACTTATCATAGCACTTCATATGAAATTGAATGTATTGACCCTGATGATAATGAATTGAAATTATATAGTACACCATACAAAATCAGATTTTCCGAAGAATATGTGTTGTGTAATTATTTGGAATTTGTTAATCTTTATAGCAAATTTGAAAATGCAGATATTGCCTTAAAGTTCAACTATCTCTCACGTTTGTTAGATGAGGGGATGTATGGAGCAAGAGGAAGAGACCCAATGAAAATTAAATATGAAGGAGTTTTGGATTTGATTAAATTCTTCAAGGGTTATTATGAGGAATTAGAAAAACGAAATAGAAAAAACAAATTGCTCATGGAGAAAATAAAAGAGGCAGTGAATGGCGCTTTAGATTTTCTTAAGAGAAGGCTCGATTTCGATAAGATTGAATAGAATAGTGAATCTGAATTTGAGACATATGAACAAAACGCTTCAATTCTATAACTACGAGCAGTGCTATGCACATTATACCAAGCGGATAATGAGCATACGGCAGGCGAAGATTCATGGTGAGGTCATCGTGGCCAAGCCTGTGTTGTTATTAGTTCTGATAGATGGTATCGAGAGTGGTGAGTTCACAGGCAACCGATTCACGTTGAATGAGTGGTTGGAGAAAAGGTATCTCACACTGATGAAGCAATACACCCGAAACTCTCAGTTTCCCAATCCTGCAGATATATCAAATCCATTCTGGCATTTGCAAGGTGATGGGTTCTGGCATCTGATTCACAAGACGGTAGTGGCTGAAGGATCGACTCCTACTAAGAAATGGCTGAAAGAGAACGTGATCTATGGCCACTTTGACGATGACCTATGGGTGTTATTGCAGAGCAAGGTCTGGCGGAAGAAACTACGTGACTACATCGTGGAGCATAAGCTGACTGACGACAGTTGGTTTGGAAAGATTGCAGCAGAGGGGCTAGGAGCTATCGCAGCCCTGCTGCTTGCAGCATAATAAACAAATTAAAAAGAAATGAATTATGAGACATAGAATTAAGGCAGGTAAGGTTGGCTCGTTCACGCCTGAGAAGCAAAAGGTGGAGGTTGAGCAACTGGAGGACAGAGAAGTAACCGAAGATGTAGAAGAAATCTTCGAAGAGGATTCTGGCTTCAGTAATGCTGACGAAGCTCTGGCAGCAATGGAGTTTTATGACAGCCCTGATGCAACGGAATGAGTTGTTCGCATACTCTAGCCTGCTCCTAGCCAGCTCCCAGACTGCTCCTAGCCTGCTTCTAGCTTACTCATGGGTATGGCAAGAGTAAGGCAAGAGTGAGAGTGATGCGGAACAATGTGATTAAGTCACGCTATCAGACCGACATAAATGTCGGTTAGAAAATAAGGCATTAGACATCAAAAAGATAGAAGCGTATGAAGATACCGGCAAAGTTCAAGGAGTATATCTGGCTTGTGAACACCATTCGCAAGGCTCGGAGGATTACGTTTGCAGAGATCAACGAGAAGTGGCTGCAGACGGATATGAGTGAGGGCATAGAACTGGCTCGTTCTACCTTTGCACGACATAAGGATGCCATTGAGGACATCTTCGGCATCTACATTGACTGTGACCGCCAGAACGGATATGAGTACTACATCGGCAATGACTATGTGCTGAGGGAGGACAGCGTGCAGAACTGGATGCTGTCGACACTCTCGGTGAACAACGTGATCAGTGAGAGCCTGTCGCTGCAAAACAGAATTCTGCTGCAGCAGGTGCCATACGAGGGGGAATACCTGAAGATGGTGATGGACGCGATGAAGAAGAGCGTGAGGATTGCCGTGGAATACAGGAAATATGGCACGGACAAGCCCAACCACCTGAACTTTGAGCCGTACTGCATCAAGCTGTTCAAGCAACGCTGGTATATCCTGGGCCACTTCCACAGGGATGCAACGGAGGAGAAGCCTGAGTCGGACTATTTCGGTGTGTTCTCGTTTGACAGGATTCTGGAGATGTCGCTGACTGACATTAAGTTCAAGATAGACCCGGACTTTGACGCACAGGAGTATTTCGACGAGTGCTATGGTGTGCTGGTGGGTGACGGTACTCCCGCAGAGAGAATCGTAATCAGGGCCTTCGGCTATGAGCGCTTCTACATCAGAGACCTGCCTATCCACCACAGTCAGCGGGAGATTGGCCAGGGCGAGAACTTCGCAGACTTTGAGCTGCACATGAGGCCAACGATAGACCTGAGCGCCCACTTCCTGAGTCGAGGCAGTCAGGTAAAGGTGCTTTCTCCGAAATGGCTGGCAGAAGAGATTTATAATATGCACTTGGAGGCTGCTCAGATGTACGAGCCAGAAGAAAATGAGCCTAAGAGTGAATAATTCTCGAACTTGTGCCACGAATTGAGACAACATCAGTTTATATTTGCATCCGAATAATAAAATAGGTATATATGTTAGGAGCAATTATTGGTGATATTGTTGGTAGCAGATGGGAGTTTGACCCCACCAATGACTACAACTTTGAACTGTTCTCTGATAAGAACGGTTTTACGGATGACACCATCTGTACGGTGGCTGTGGCTGATGCAATTCTGAGAGATAGAGAGTTTGGTGAGAGCATCCATGAATGGTGCAGGCGCTATCCTCATCCGATGGGTGGCTATGGTGGACGCTTCGCTCAGTGGGTTCGTAGCGATAATCCCCAGCCGTATAATAGCTTTGGTAATGGGGCCGCTATGAGAGTAAGTCCGATAGCTTGGGCACACCTTAATTTAGGTGGAGCGCTGCCATTGGCAGAGAAAAGCGCCAGTTGTACCCATAATCATCCAGAAGGAATCAAAGGGGCACAAACGACGGTGATGGCCATTCATTATGGCATAGAGGCTCATGCGCATAATCCACAAATTCTTCGAGAACGGATTAAAAGGATATTGGATGAATGCGTCAGGTTCTCTGGATACAATATCAATATCCGTAAAGAAGACGTTGAAAATCGATTTGACGAGACTTGTCAAGGTACTGTTCCTGTCGCTTTGTGGATTATTGGGCAGAGCACATCGTTTGAGGATGCTATCCGCAGAGCTGTGAGTCTCGGTGCAGATGCTGATACGCTTGGTGCTATTGTTGGCAGTATTGCAGAAGCCATTTGGGGAATACCTGAAGAAATGCAGCTGAAAGCATTGAATTATCTGCCCAATGATATGAAAAGCGTGGTTCTCAGATTCTATCATCGATTTGTGAGAAACAGCATTCTTCACGGCTATGGTGATGAAGGGGCTGCAAGAGACCTGATGCTCGAAGAGGAACGGAAGGAAATGGAGAAGCAGACTGCTGACGATGACGAAAAGAAGCAGTTTCAGGCTATCATGTTGTGGAAACTGGGACTTGGCAACATGGGGAAGCTGTTCAATGGAGAAGATCCCATGCCGAACAAAACGAAAGTTGCGAAGTCAACCAGTTGGAAGATTGACCCAATGCCACAGACTGAAATCAGCAGAATTGAGGCTGGTATCAGCATCACAGAAGAGGACATGGCAATTATCAGAAAAGGTCATATCCCAGAGGCTCAGGAAGATCATTGGTTTATGTACTGTTCGAAACAGCATATTCGCTATTATCGTAGTTGGACTGGAACCTGCGCCTTTGAAGCCCATTTCCTGAAGAAAGAGCAAAAGTATATCATTGATGAGATTATCATCAATCATGCTCTGGTGGAGTTTGGTGTGAATGGTGACGAAGCTGGTGTGGCATTGTTTCTTTATCTGCTAATTGCAGAAGTTGGTGGTGATGCGATGGCGGCTTGGGATGCTTATCTTGACAAGTGGGATGAGCTGAATAACAAGTATGCCAAGAAAGATATAGAAAGGCATACTCCGATAATGCCTTCTGTAGAAATACCCAAAGCTGAGGAACAGGTGCCAAAGCCCATTAAGATACAGATTATAAAGAAGAGACTGGTTCCAGAACCAAAGACAGAAAAATGGACTGATTGGTACAATGGCTTAGAGGATCATATTTGCAAAGGATGCATCTATTCTAATGGCATTCGAGCACCTTATGGATGCGGACGTTTGGGAATTGACAGCTTCAAACAGCGTTATACCACAGGCCAATGTGAGTATCGCAAGACGGATCTGTATATCCCGTCTGAGTTTGAAAAGGAGCGTAAAAGAATTGCTCTACAGAAAAAACAGGATGATGAGTTTGAGGAACAATTCTTGGAATCCGAAGAAGAGGAACGGTTGCGCAAGTATAGTGAGAATAAGGAACGGGAAGAAAAGGCAAAGCAGGATGGTTCATATGCCAAGGAGTTGATTCAAGATTTTATCAAGGAAAAGCTCGATGGTGACATCAATAAATTGGCGACTTTTGACTTCGGAACGCTTAGAGAAGACCAGAAATATGGCGACTGTAAAGGATTCGCATTCTCTGTAGACAAGTGTAACATCGTCAAAGCCATCATGTCGATTGTGTTTGCAGATGTATGGCCAGAACTGAACCAATACAATATCGAGCGCTACAAGTATTTATGCGGTGGCATCAACTATACACAATACCTGTTTGGGGCAAACATCATGGATAAGTTCTTCAAGGGGATGGAGCAGTTCAATCCCACAAAAGAACAACATGAAAGAGCTGTGCGTGTGTATCATTTGACTGAATGTATTGGCAATATATGGGTGCTACCTGGCGGTATTGACAAGGATAAGGACACATATCACTACCACGGCTATGCGGACTTGTTCCTGAAGGGAATCTATGCAGGAATGACCGGCAATGGTAAAGTCCAGCCAGACTTGAAAGCAGCATTATATAAGGCCAGAAAACTGATGAAGAACTATCAAGGTTCTGACGGTTTCCGACAGTTCGCCCTCGATATGATGCTGAATGATTATATCGACTATTACGGTAAGCCGATTGACCTGTTCATGCACGTTTGGAGCATGATGAAGGGATTGAAGCCTGAGACATATTTCAAAGCTGTGGATGAATACTGTGACTTTATGGAGCAGTTTGTACCAAAGCGTGGAAAGTTGATAGTAGAGAAACTGAAAAAGATATTGTAAACATATGGCAAATCAAAATCATATTGACATTCTCCCTGTTTCTGAGTGTTTGCAGCTAAACCTGTCAATACCAGAATACCAAAGACCATATAAATGGAGCATTTTGAGTATAGATACTATGCTTTGGGATATAAACAACGCCATTCTGCAAAGTTTGGCTTTCTCAGATTACAAGTATCGTATCGGTACAATAATCCTTCATAAGTCGGACCAAATACTAGATGTGGTAGATGGTCAGCAACGATTAATTTCGCTCACATTGATATCCAAATATTTGGATGACGAATTTGACAATACTATTCTGCAAACAAAGTTCTACGACAAAAGCACACAGAAGCATATTCACGACAACTATATTCATATTCGTGAGTGGTTTTCGTTGCGCGACAATGAAACCAAAGAATCTTTCAAGAAAGCATTGTCAAACGTGTTGGAGATGGTTGTAATACAAGTGGGAAAAGAATCAGAAGCATTTCAGCTATTTGACTCGCAAAATACTCGAGGACGTGCTCTTGATCCTCATGATCTGCTGAAAGCTTTCCACCTCCGCGAGATGCAAAACGACAAGTATGAGATGGAGTATGCCGTTACGAAATGGGAGGCTAAAGATGTGGCACAAATCCGTGAGCTATTTTCTGCTTATCTGTTCCCGATATACAACTGGTCTCGTTGTACAAAGACCTGGGCATTTACAGATCATGACATCGATACTTACAAAGGCATTCCTGCCAGTTCTACCTACACATATGCTCGTCGTGCAGGCAAGGCGTCACCATACTTTCAACTAACGGAACCATTCATTGCGGGTTCTGATTTCTTCGACATGGTAGATCACTACCTACGCACATTAGCAAATATCAAGCATGAACTGGCCACCAATCCAGTATTTGAATCGCTGCGCCCATTCTGTCTACCTCAAAAGCAATCTTCCGCCGGCCTTACACATGTTAGAAATCTATTCTTTGCGGTTTTGTTGTTCTATTACGACAAATTTCACAACATGGATGAGTTGGCCGTAAAAAAACTGTTCATGTGGGCATTCATGCTCCGGATGGATTTACGTAGTTTAGGCGCAGACTCTGTCAACAAGTATGCAATTGGTGAATGGTCGGGTAACTACACAAATTACATTGCCGTATTCTCAAAAATCAGTTTGGCGCGATTACATACTGAAATTGGTAATATTCAGATAACCATAGACGCTCGTTTCCTTGAAACAGAGGAACAGAAATGTTTGTACGAACTATTAAAGAAATTGAGTGGTATATGAAAAAAACAAATAAAATCTCAGAATTACATATAATAGATGCTGATTCGACTATTTTCAAGTCAGTAAGATATAGTATCCCTCTCTACCAGCGTGACTATGCATGGGAAGAGAAACAGATTGTGCAACTCATTGACGATATCGACGACGTAAACTTGAACGACAAATACTATATTGGCTCGTTGATTGTTGCGAATCATGATGGGGTATATGAAGTTGTAGATGGACAACAACGTCTTACCACTTTATATCTATTGCTGAGTTATTTGGGAATTGATACAGGACATGAGGAAGCCTTGTCTTTTTCATGCCGTGACAAATCGAACTATACCCTTCGCCACATCCGCCCTATATTGTATGACGAACGGGACAAGTATGACGTTGACCAGCTGCAACAGAACATTATTAGTGGATTGAACATCATCAAAGAAAATATTGAAAAGTTCACGGATGAGCACAGGGTCGATTTCGTGAAGAAACTGGAAAACGTAGTGCTCTATCGCATAGAGGTTCCCGACCATACAGATCTAAATCATTACTTCGAGATAATGAATACCCGTGGTGAGCAGTTGGAACAAAGCGATGTGCTGAAAGCTCGACTGATGAGTGAATTGCTGGGAAATAAGAAGGATCAAGACGTTTTTGCTACGATATGGGATGCATGCCGTGATATGTCCGGTTATGTACAAATGCATTTTACTCCAGTTCTGCGTGGAGAATTGTTTAATTCGGAATGGGGGCAAATTCCTTCACACAGATTAACTGATTACCACAAGTTGTCATTGTCATCTGCATTTAAGTCCGGAGCCCTTATTTCAGAAATAACACGTCCAAACTTTGTTGTTGACACTGAGGATGGATACTTGGAAGATGATACGAGAGTTCGATTTGAAAGCGTAATAGAATTTCCATTCTTCCTACTTCATGTGCTTAAGGTTTATCTTGCCTTGCATCCTGAGATTGAACATAGAGATGGAGATACGTTAGTGTACGAATTATTAGATGACAAGAAACTGACATCCTCTTTTGAACGTGTATTGGATTATGGAGTAGTAAATGGAGAGCCTATCAATCGTTCACGCTTCGCTCGTGAATTTATTATCTGCTTACTTCGAACGAGATATTTGTTTGATAAGTATATCATCAAACGAGAATACGCCAACGAATCGTCTGATGGCGAGTGGAGTTTGAAATCCCTGCACGTATCTGGTCAACAATCAAATAAACGAGCATACTATGCCAATACTCGCTTTGCGGCATACAAACAATGGGAATCTACTAACAAGTGGCGCCATCCGCACAATCTTATGCTACAATCTGCTCTCCGTGTATCCTATACCTCGCCAAAGGTTATGCACTGGATAACAGATTTATTGATTTGGCTATCATCTAATGTGGACATACTAGATACTGAAATCCCAAATTACACAGATAAAATTAACGAAATAGCGAAACGTCCGGTACGAGAATTCCTTGAAAAGAAGGAATACTCACTAGGTGTCAATACTCCTCATGCCGTGCTAAACTATTTGGACTTTCTGCTTTGGAAAAAAGATCCAAATGTTGATTTCGCGTTTGAGTTCCGAAACTCTGTGGAACACTGGTATCCACGCAATCCTTCAGAAGGAACATTTGAGCGCTGGGAGGATGATGTGGACAGATTTGGTAACCTATGTCTTATCCAGCGAAATGTAAATTCACGCTTCTCGAACATGTCACCTGAAGCGAAGAAGAGCACTTTCAAGGATATGATAAAGAAAGGTAGTCTCAAGTTACGTATTATGAGTGAAAAGACTCAAGGTATTAATGCAAGCCAACAATGGAAAGAAACTATCTGTGCCCAACATGAACAAGAGATGCTGGACTTGCTTATTGAAGATACCATATCTGAAGAGATTTGAACTAATGAAAGCTCGAAATAAGGCACGTAATTAATTGTAATTTATGGCATATACTTACAAATACCCAAGACCAGCTGTAACAGCTGACTGCATTGTTATCACAAAGGAGGCAGAACCGAAGGTGTTGCTTATACAAAGGGGAGGAGAACCTTTCAAGGGAGGTTGGGCTTTCCCTGGCGGTTTTATGAATATGGATGAGACCACGGAACAATGTGCCATAAGGGAACTGGAGGAAGAGACTGGGCTCCAAATCTCGGATGTTCATCAGATTGGAGCATACTCTAAAGTTGACCGTGACCCAAGAGGGAGGACTATCACTGTTGCTTACTTCGCAGTTGTTGATGGACCTATCGCTGTCACTGGCCAGGATGACGCTGACAAAGCAAAATGGTGGCCACTATCGGACTTGCCACATCTGGCATTTGACCATTATGATATCATTATGGATGCGATAAGGAAATTTAAAGAGATTGTGAAATGAAATACGTCTATTGTATATTAGCAACCTTGGTACTTGTATTAGTGTCATGTTCAAATGGGAAACGTCCTTCTGAGTATTATCCCAAAAGCAGTTCTTCTTATGATTCTTATACTGAGCCGGTTAAGCATGATTCTGTTAAATACGAATCTACAACCCCAAAGCCAACAGAATCATACAATTCATCAGGAAGAAGCATACATGAAGATAAAGAATTAGACAATATGCGAGGGTTCGATCCTGCATCGGAGGATGACATGGATGATAATGGTATGCAACGCTACTTCGATGCCAATGACGATGAATCGTGGGACTAATATAAACACAATATGAAAGAACCGTATAATGTAAAAATGTATCCTACAACTGAATGTAAAGAAGTTGTAGATGAAATAGAAAAAGAGTACTGGGGCAGTAATGGAATAAACGAAGCAACAAGAATCTATAATCCTTGGTATGTTGAAGAGTATAATAATAAATTAAAAAAAACATTGGAATCATTTGACCATATTTCAAATGCGCTAAATAAATCATGTACCCATCTTGTACAAAAAGGGACAAGATTTGGTCTACTTCGTGTAGAACAATATAGCCGTCAATTATTCTTAAAGATACCAATTCAATATATTCAGATAATTCCATTGAAGTATGTAAAAGGAGAAGGCATGTTATATATTGCTCTGAATGAAAACTTTAAATGGGGAATACCCAAGACTATCAGTTGGTTTAAAGGTAATGAAATTGTTCCCTTTGAATTCGATGATATAAACTCTCCAACTGAATATTTCTTCCCTGTTAAGTTTCAAGGAAGATGGGGCTTATATTATGCTCTTAAACAAGAAATGGTAATAGAACCACAATATGAAGATGCTATGGGACTAAGCGAAGGGCTATTTGCTGTTAAGAAAGAGGGGAAATGGGGATTCATAGACATTTTTAATCATGTAGTAGTACCGTTCCAGTATGAATCAGTATCAAGTTTCCATGCAGGTTATTCTCATGCGACAAAGTATTCTTTCATGGAAAATGAGAAATCTATATTACTTGACCATTGTGGTAACGAAACATTTTTCATGAATAGTAAGTTGACAGATAATGAGTACAGAGGAAAAATTGAAATAAAGGAATCATACGATAATCACAATCGATATTATTATGCTGTAGGTCCAGATGACGAATTACTAATTCCTAAGAATAAGTATCGTTATCTTGGAAGATATTGTGAAGGTCTTATGGCTGCTTCTATTGATGGAGAAACATATGGTTATATTGATATAAACGAAAAAATAATTATCCCTTTCCAATATCAATTAGAACGCTATCCAGATTCTTTTGGAGGCAGAGAATTCCATTTTGGTTTAACATGTGCCAAACTGAATAACAAAAGATATAGTAGGGAGTGTGTTTTAATTAATCATCGCAATGAGTCGGTATTCCCGTATATTCTCAATTGTGATATTCTTACTTATAGAGATGGGCGTTTTGAGAGTCTTGGTTGGAGTAACATAGGAGACAGATTTAAACATCGTCAAATAGCATTATACGATCTCATTTGCAATGAAAAAGGCAAAGACATGTCTTATCTCATTAGAACAGATGAAGAAATAGAGATAGAACAGAGAAAGAGAAAGCGACAACGTGAAATGGAGGGATCGTACCAATGGACAGAAGAAGACACTTGGGATGCCATGACTGATGGAATGTATGGAGACTATCCTGATGGAGATGTTGATTATGAAACATTTGGTTTTTAAGTGACAAAAGCAACACTTTCGCTACAATAATAGGTGTCAATAGTTTGTAGTTTAATGTTAAGTATGAAGGTCAACAATTTTGTGATACGCAAAGCAGAACTGCAAGATGTGCCGTTGCTGCTGGAGTTTATCAAGGGCATAGCCCGATATGAGAAGATGGAGAACGAGGTGATTGCCTCGCCAGAAGTGCTTGAACGGGAAATGTTCGATGAGCACAGGGCTGAAGCGGTGTTTGCCGTAGTGGATGGTCGTGAGGTAGGCTTCGCGCTTTACTTCTACAACTTCTCAACGTTCATCGGACATTCAGGATTGTATCTGGAGGACTTGTTTGTGTGGCCAGACGATCGTGGTAAAGGGTATGGGAAGGCCTTGCTTCTGCATTTGGTAAAGATTGCACGAGAGCATCATTGTGGAAGAATGGAATGGACATGTCTGAACTGGAACCAGCAAAGCATTGACTTCTATCTCTCTCTTGGAGCTATGCCTATGAAGGATTGGACGGTGTATCGTCTGGATGCTGCAGCCTTGGATCGACTAAGCAAATAAGGAATCACGGATATCTCTTATTTCAAGAAATCCTCGCGCATGGGAGTGAAGGTGTCGATGAGAACACCAGCCTCCAGACAGACACATCCATGCGGCAGATTGGGTGCTACATAATAGCCATCGCCAGCTCGGAGGACTTTCTTTTCTTTGCCAATAGTCACCTCAAAGCATCCACTAGCCACATAGGTACTTTGGGTATGGGGATGTTGATGAAGAGTGCCGATGGCTCCTTGGTTGAATTTCACTTTCACCATCATCAAGTGCTCATCGTAGCCCATGATCTGGCGGACTATGCCATCACCCGCATATTCCCATTGGATGTCGATGGCAATCTGATAGGTATCGCTTCTCTTTTCCATAATCAGAACTTGATGGTAAATTCATCCTTGATGTCGAGATTCTCAATCTCGTATGTCAGCTCCTGACGGAGGAATTTCTTATCTTCGTTTTCGGGCATTTCTACTGATACCCTTGCATATTCTTGTATCATATATTTCGTATGTAATTGTTATGTGTCCTATAAACTACTTTGCAAATGTAGTCATAATATAGCAGAAACATGCGCGATTTAACTAATTTAGCATAAAAGAGACGTACATTTGATAGCTGGAGTGCAATAATTGAGGATAATTTCGTATTTTTGTGCGCAAATAGACAATTAACAACAGAAGCAACTATGATTAAGATGTATGTGATGCATACCTGCCCCGATTGCGAATACGTGGAGAAGCAGGTGGTCGGGAATCCGAATTTTGAGGTGATTGACATCGGTAAGCATGTCAGGAACCTGAAGCAGTTTATCAAGCTCCGTGACACGAATTCCGCTTTCGATAAAGCAAAGGCTGTAGATGATCTCGGAATACCCTGTTATGTGCTGGAAGATGGAACCGTCACACTCTATTCAAAGGATGTGGGACTGGAGCCAAGGCCACAAGAAGAAGGTGCAGCCTGCAGTATCGACGGAAGGGGTTGCTAATTCAAGAGTAAACCAAATTATCACAGGACTATCTCTTTAGCTTACGCTCGTCATCAATCTCATCGTAGTTGCCATGACCTCCAACTTCATGCTCGCGACTGCCATCCTTTGAGCCACCTTGTTGCTGAAGGGCTTTACGGACTGGTTGCAGGATATTAGGTTTAGACGATGACCGATGTGGTGAAGATGAGTGAATTTGGGCATTCTCCTTCTTTGGTTGTTGCCTCTTCAGACGATTAACGTCAAGACCGGCTTCCTCCATGTTCAGAATAACCTTATTGGCAAAATCAATGCAATAATACTGATCATTGCCATTGAGGATATAATAGCCATCTTCATGCAGCTTGTCATGAAGGGACTCATCAGGCGTATTCTCAAACAGTTCATGAAGCTGGGCGGTTGTCCTTTCCTTGTTAACATTCTGCTCACCAAGCACAAGACGGTCAGGATGGCCATACTTGCCCATAGAACAGAGGACGGCAGCTTCGGTCTCGTTGGCTGGATGGAACGACTGAAGCCATGAGAGACGGTCATTGGAACGTAGTGTTTGCCGGACATGCTCAGGTAGTTCGTGAGAAATGCCATGAAACAGGATGGAGCCATTCATGAGTTTTGTACCGAACTGGCGGCGAAGTAGCTTATTCAATTCCCGTGTAGTCAGATTTGGATTGTCATCCAGTATCTCATCGATAAAGGCTTCTGTCTTGCTGAAACGCTCTTCATCAGACTGGAACTGAAAAACATCTTTCAGTTTGAGGACATCACCACCTTTGAAAACAGACTTGGTATGATGATCGACAATGAAATAACCATACGGTGAATCCTTGGAACCAAGGAAAATCAAACTAACACCAAACTTATCACGCATCAACTGTTGCAGTTCTTCCTTGTCTGAGGCCATATCACGGTATTTCTTGATGACAGCCTTCAATTGATACTTGCGACGCTGATCCTGGAAATAATCCTTCCGACATTTGGACTCTATAAATGCCTGGCTGACCTTCTCTTGAATCATTCCAGCTCGCTTGATGACAATATCACCATCCTCTTTGTAGCATTCATAACCAAGAGATTCAAGGATGGCCATATACTGAGGTAAAGATGTGAAGGTGTATTCGAGAGCTTTGGCAGTGGACTCCCCAACTCTTTTATTTTCGCTCTGCTGCAACAGTCGGTTGATGACATCCTGAGAACGTCGGCGTTCATGGTTATTGTCAATCTTCTGTCCATCAGGAGCCACACGGCTGGTAATGACATGGATATGGTTATTGTCTGTGTCGTAGTGGGCATAGATAAGCATGGGCTGGCCTTTCTGGCCATAGCCCATTTCGTTCATGTAACGACGGGCAAAGCCGACCAGTTGCTCATGAGTCATCTCATGGCCTTTGCAGGAGAAAGCAATATGGAACTGAGGCTTCTGGATTCGATTATTCTTAGCGGAATAGTCGTTCAGGAACGTTATCAGGTCTTCTGTGGAGTAGTCACCCATGTTGCTGATGTAGCCAAAGTTTAGCATCTCCACGAGTTCTGCCTTGCCCTCGGCCACCTTGCGCTCATTGTATTCAACAGCGTGGAAGTTTGTACTGGATGGAAGGATGGTTGCTATCATATTATGTAATTTCAATAATATACTAATATATAAATATGTAAATATGATAATGTACAATTTGCGGAATACATAATTTGCATAATATGTATTTATACTATTCATAGAATATGCTTTTATGCAATTATGATAATATACAAATATCATATTTATGGATGAGACTTGACGAGTTTCTGGGCAATCATGTGCTGCTCAGACTTAACTTCTTCAAGAAATGTAAGTATCTGCCGGACTTGGGGTAGGATGACCTGTTCATAGTAGTCCTGACGTAGTTCATGGCCGATGGCGAGTTCATTGGCGCGTTTCATCGACTGGTTGAAGTTGCCACCGAGCCAGCTGAGATCCTGCTGATACTTACGGTAAAGCTCTGTCATTTCGTTCAGGGCTTCCATGCGTCGGACAGTTCCGATGTCATTGAACTGTCTGACAGCATCGCGGATCATGGCACTCAGATTGCCATAGCCAGATGCCTTTTGCTTGAAGAGGTCATGCTCTTCTGGAGTCAGCCTTACTTTGCATACGATTGTTCTTTTGTCCATATAGCTCATTTATAGATACGAGTTGCGAGTATCGTTCTCCTGTGTCGAAGCACAGGCAAGTCGATTTTTGAGGTAGCGAATCCATCCGCAGGAGGATTTGTGGCCACAAAAATACAACTTGCTAAGAAACTATCAAACACATTTGCCTAATCCTCACTGCAAAGTTAGAAAGAAAGTCTGAGACGACGATAATATCAGAGAAAAGATGAAGTTAAACTTTGTTTAATATAATAATATACAAATATTTGAATATCAATAATATAGAATATTATAATTGTAAGATATACAATTATTATAATGACAGATTATACAAACATGATAATTATAGAAAATGCGAACTTCAAAATATGTAATTACACAAATACAATAATAGCATAATATACAAATATGATAATGATATAATATACAAATACGCTAATATGATAATAGCACAATATGGGAAAAAGATATTATGATATTTACGGAAATGGGTACTACATAATCTCTCGATCGGTAGTACCCTGCCAAATACTAAGAATTTCTTCTTAGCTATGTTTTGTTGGATAGTGATGCGGAACTATGGGGAAAAAGAATGAGCTGCCCACCGTGCGGCTCTGGTATCGGCTAAGACTACCTACATACACACAGTAAAGCAGCTCACCTTATGAGCTGTTTCTGTGCTTTGTATGTATTCTTGAAATTTAGCCGATTTCGAGCCAAAGCACCGCCATCCGCCTCTTACGAGACTTCAAAGCTGGCGCAAAGATAATCATTTTATTCGAGTATTTGACAATATAACACAAAAAAGTCATGATTCGAATAAAAAAAGAGGTATTAATTGCCTTATGACTGTTTATATTTCTGGTATATGCTAATCATTTCAAAGAGAGGATCATAGGCTGAATCATTAGAAAGTACGGCATTGAAACAGTTTCCCCATGATTTCAGGATAAAATCAGATACAGCTTCCTGAACATTTGTGTCTGGACGAATCTCACCATTATCCTTAGCTTGACTTATCATTTGAATAAAAGCTGCTTTAAATTTATCATTGTCATCTCTGATACGATCAAGGAAACCAGGCATAACATCCGATGCTGATGTCATTAGTCTTAAATAGTAACGAATAGCCTCACTTTGACGACATCCTGTAGCAGTCTGGAAAATCTTTATGCGCTTCTCCTGCTGTTCAACATAGAAATGAACGAACTCAATCAATGAATGAGGCTTACTCATGAAATCCGAAAGATACCGATCGGTATTTAACTTCTCGAAAAAACACATTTCAACCGCCATACAGAACATAGATGCTTTATCTTTTGTATAATAGAATAATGCCCCACGAGTGAAATCTGACCCATCCTCTATATCCTGTATAGTTACTGAACCGAAGTCCTTTTCGACAAAGGTTTTGAAAGCCTTTTGGAATATTACCTCCTTATTGTTTTTTCCCATAACGCATAAAGTTTGGTGCAAAGATACAACTTTATTTTCAGAAAACATATAGTATGTCGAAAAAAAATAAAGTAAAAGAAAAGTGGATTGCCCCTTATGTGACTCCAGGTATCGCCAAACACCTACAAACACACAGACAAGCAACCCACCGTATGGGCTGTTCCTGTGCTTTGTTTGTGTTCGATGAAACTTGGCGATTTCAGAGTCAAAGCACTGCTTTTGGCCTCTTACGAGGCTACTTAGCTGCTGCAAAGTTACGAAATTTTCCCGAATGGATAACCATCATTCCAAGAAAAAGTCACATTTGCAGCCTAAAATTGAGTTTCTTTCTCTTTCAGAAGCTCAAAATGAACAGTGTAATGCACTCCTGCCTTATCATGGCGATGAGCATTACGATTAAACAAATGGAGGTTTGTGTCAAGGTGATCACTCAAATCAAACGTTGTCAGATCACTATGCTTGCCATTCTCGATACCCCAGCCATGAGCAAGACCTCCTTCGGGCATTATGGACAAATCATAGCTTTTGTTAAACACCCGTATTGAGCGGGTATGAGCGAGGTTCTTCACTTCAAACCTGGTTTTGTCACAAATGATCTGGTTTATACACTTCTTCATAAAAGAATCTCTATGATCTGCGAATGAGAATCGACGGTCGAGCCTCAGTTCGTCGTCATCATACATGACACGGAAATCCTTCTTCGAGAGGGAAATAGTGATACTATTAAAATTCAGCAAGAACAGATCACGGATTCGCCGGATGAACTGTGCAAGGAGAATGCAACCCAGCGGAGTGTTAATATACCTGTCTTCATAGACAATATCCACTACCGGGTCGCTCATCATGACGTGGCGGATATAGTTCCATTTCTCAGGATGATGCTCTAAGAGCAAGTCAAGAAGTTCATCACTATGAACATCCTGAGTAACCTGGAAGGTGAAGGCCATCTCTTTATCAAAAGCTCTTCGAGTGCCAAGCTTATCCATGTCAATCAAATGATAAGCCCATTTCTCGAATGCACTAACGGCCTTGTGGGAATCCTGTATATCCCAGTCATCAGACACCTGTTGTAAAACACTTGTCAGCGAATCCGCCAACCTCTTTCTCTCACAATCCTTCATCCAAAGGGGGATGGGATGGTTGTCAAACTTACTGTTGCTCATAAAAAACGAAAAATAAAATAAAGCGCTGCAATATATTGCAGAATCGTCGAGCCTAAGTAGACGAACCGTATTTTTTTCTTGCACAACGTAATTTTCCCATGATTTCTCTGCGAAGCTTGCCTGTGGTCTTGACAGTAATGCCATCACCATATGACATTAATTCCATCAGCAGCTCAGTATTGGGAATGACATGGATTGTCATGAACACACCCGTTTTATCCCTGCCGACAATTTTCTGGCTATGATGTATCGGTCGCGTCTGGAGATAAGGTAGTTCATGTCTGTCAACATGGAACCTGATGGTCTCCGGTTCACCACCCAGTCGGGCGATGCCATAGACATCCTTGAAATATTCATGAACGTCAATATCAATAGGAACATAATCGTCCATCAGAGAATGATGGAAGGAGATCATGCGGTCGAGGGCATAGGCTGATATAGAATCCAAATGATGGGCATTCTTAGCTATCAGGTACCATCGTTGTTTGAACTGCTTCAGATAATAGGGATAGAGCAGATGAGTGCGGGCTTTCTTGCCAAACCGCTGATAGTCGAGGTATATCGGTCTTTTGTCGATTATGGCATGGAACAGGCCAGTGAAGAACTCACGGCCAAATACAGTATCAGACTCCTCGAACTCTACGACTGGCATATCAGCAGAGTTGAGGGTAACATCAAAACGAGAGCACAAATCTCTTATCCACTGCATCTGTGGCATACCATCGAAGCGGCTGAGTAATTCAAGAGCACCTTCTATTTCCTTGATGTCATCATCTGTAAGGGATGTGGGAAAGATTGAAAAGCCAGCCTGTTCATATCGATAGCGGATGATACGCCTATCGAAAGTATCAGGGAAACTCTCGATGATAATATGCTTCTCATTAGCTATTTCAGTCATGTCTTTCAAGATTGTGTCCTTCGACGTGACAGGTGGGATGTCCCTGGCAGCAAGACGATTGTTAATCACTCGAAGGCATTCCTGAATGGACACACCCTTTCTTGATTGAAGAAGTCCGTCAAGAATACGGACGCGAAGATAAAAATTCTTAGTATTTGGCATAATATCTTTAAATAAAAAGTCAGATCCTTACCATTGCCACACAGCAGTATGAGTGGTAGACAGGTCAGTCCATGGCATTGGCAGACTTCATGACGCTTCAAGATACTTCAGCCTATCGAGCCGGTGTTGAGACGCTGCCGTCAGACAGGACTGGAACCGACATCTTTCATGCAAAGATAGCAAATTCTTACGACATGAGGAAATGGAAGGTGAAATAAACGCTGTATTGAGAGTAAAGAACGGGAAAAAACCTTTTGGGAAAGAGAAAATCGAGATATTTCTCGTGTTTCTTACTGTCACAGAAGGAGCATCAAGAAAAGCATCTAACGGCTCAGAAAGAGGGCCTGAAACTTGCATATCTCAGAAAAAATTGGTAACTTTGTAGGTAGAATCGGGCTTCTGGAGAGGCCCATGTTGAATCGTAAAAATCGAATGTGCTATGATCATATTTAGCTTTTTCTTCATGCTGTTCTACTCGATAACGCATGCCATCATATCGACGGTGACTTTCATAGTGAGGGGCATCTTCAAGGTGTTCGGTTTCATTCTAGGAGCCGGACACTGAACCGATTGCATGCCGTCGTATGCCACCGTATGCGAACGCATGCCATCGCATGCAAACGCAAGCCAATGTCAGCCAAAATCTGCCAAAACGACCTCAGTTTTTCTTTCCCAAAAAGTCAGAGTTCCATAAAGCTTTATTTATATATTATTTATTAAGCTTTATTTACGGAGGGCAAAAAGCTCCTGTTTATCGGCGTTCCCGAAGTTTAGTTGGGAGGTTTTTAGCAGAAGTTAGGAGGTTTTTAGGCGATACTTGGGAGGTTTTTAGCAAAGGAAATCCGAAGTTAGGAGGTTTTTAGGCACTGTCGGAAACAACCTGAAGTGAGACTAGTGGATATTGCGAAGTTAGGAGGTTTTTAGCACCATAGATGGCCAACAGGCGATTTGGAGGTTTCAAGAAAAAACTCTATCTTTGCATCGTCTTAGTTACGGATGACTTTAATTTGTGCTTTACTTTGATTTCGTAACAAGAGCCAGATGATCAGCAGCCGTTAGCAGCGGCCTGCCATCTGTCTGGTAGAAGCAAAGCATAAATGATGAACCCCGTAGCTACGGCAATAGCAAAAAACAATATGCCTCGGCAGAAAAATGATATAAACAGGCTGACTGAACTTGCCACGATACAGCATGAGAACGTCACCTGGAGTAACGACCTTATCAGTTCACCCATCTCCTGCAGCCTGCTGGAAAGGCGAGTGATGTACTTCATTACAGGCGTGGTGAAGCACAAGTTCTTGGAAAGTAACCTCAACGTACCTGCCAACTGGAAGGAGCTGTATTTCTATCTGACTGACCAAGACCTTGGAGTGATCGGTGGAAAAAAGAATATCAGATACACCTACGACGTACTGACGGCTTTGGGCATGAAGTTCTTCCCGATAACCTATCACAAGCAGAATGGGACATCTATCGTAGGAAGGATTCACTGGGTAGATTCTTTCTTTTATGACGAGGAACATAATATCTATGCCATCCGTATCTCACCAGAAATCATGCCGTTACTGATAAACCTGACCCAGAATTTTACATCGTTTGACATCGGAACGGCCATGAGGCTCAGGTCTAAATACACACAAAAGCTATATGAACTATGCTGCAAGTACGCTGGCGACTACAGATACAGTGATGGGCAGGAGGAAACAACCGGCATCGTCTATAAGAAGCGTGTAATACCCATAGAAATGGATTATTTCCGGGTGCTGTTCAACCTGAACGAAATCCGTGATAAGAAGACTGGAAAGATACTGCAGGAATCGTCCTACGAAAGCTTCAAGGACATCAGAAGCAACATCCTTCAGGTTGCCCAAAACGAGCTTTACGACCTTTTTATGTTCCATGCCTCCAACATCTGGTTCGATTACCAGGCTGGGCCAAGGAAAGGAAAAGGAGGAAAGACATCATCCATCATCATCTACATCTACACACGGGAGAATCCCAAGGAAGGTATATGCAGACCTTGGCAGAAAGGAGACGAAGCTCTTGATCCATACGAACCACCATATGTAGAGAAAACCAAGAAGACGCCACAACAGAAGCTACATGCAAATGTCTTCTATGGTTCAGATAGGCAGGAAGACATTGTCATCTCACTTCTCTCTAAATATCTTAGTAAGCGTGAACTGACATACTATATGTCCGTCATTAACCGAGAAGCGAAAAGCTGTCCAGACACCTATACGCAGGTAATTCAGGTAATTCTTGAAAAGGAGAAACAACCAAAGTTCAGTAAGGCCAAGAAGCAATACAAGAGAAACAACATTATAGAATATGCCCTTCAGGAGAATCTGAAGGAATATGGTTGGTCTATAGAGCCACCAAAGAACTATAAGCAAATCTATAAGGAACAGGAACTAATGTTCCCATAACCGTCGAGGTGTGATTATCTGCATAGAATCCTAGGGTAGCAAATCTGGAAATTTGAACGATCGAAAGGGATTTTGCAGTTGTCACACCCTTTTTATGACCATCTGTAGGGTTACATACCAACGGCCTTAAAGTCATTTGTATTTTGGGGTAAATAATTGTAATCGTCCTTTTCAAAATACAGGAGAAATCGGTTGTGCAAATTTTGATTTTGCTTAAAATTTGCACAACCAAATCCATATTTTGGACTATAACAAGCATACAAATTGCATGTAAACAAATACAAAATCACCGTTAACGAATGTAAATACAGGCTTTACACAATATTACACAAAACGATTTCTGAACAATGCATACATTCTTTATATAAAGGGGATTCGCATGGTTGGACTTAATAGATGTTGTGCAAATGTTGTGCAAATTTGGGCATTAAAAAAGTTAAGGTGCTGAAAATCAGCACCTTAACTCTCGCATTTGTCGGGATTACTGGACTCGAACCAGCGACCTCGCGCCCCCCAGACGTGTGCGCTACCAACTGCGCTAAATCCCGATCGTATTGCTTGTAAGCGGGTGCAAAGGTACGTAGTTTTTCTGAAACCACCAAATTTTTTCACAATTATTTTCACTCAAATGCGATAGTAGCATTAGTTTTCGCCTTCGCCGACGTTTTTTCGGCCATTTATTTGGCAATTACATATTTTATTCATAAATTTGCAGGCAGTAATAGCTAACCTGAAAACCTACATGCTGTAGAAATGAAGTATATAGCACTGCCCAATGAGAAAGAACGGCACCGCCTGTCGTTCTATCTTGCCATGGAGGAATACGTGGCGCGACAGCTGGTGGAGCAGGAAGAGGCCTTCTTCATGTGGCAGGTGGCACCAAGCGTGATTTTCGGGCGCAATCAGGTGGCAGCCAACGAGGTGAACATGGACTACTGCCGCGAGCACGGCATCGAGGTGTACCGCCGGAAGAGCGGCGGAGGCTGCGTCTATGCCGACGAGGACAACGTGATGCTGTCGTACGTCACGACGGGCGACAACGTTGGGTTCACCTTCAACCGCTTCGTCAACATGCTCA